>Ga0180009_10003673_pt1 | contig 17314 bp, 16 predicted proteins | sample OS_PC_MetaG_FD_123537 | JGI IMG/M metagenome (GOLD analysis project Ga0180009, IMG submission 123537) | Groundwater microbial communities from the Aspo Hard Rock Laboratory (HRL) deep subsurface site, Sweden - OS_PC_MetaG | ecosystem: Environmental > Aquatic > Deep subsurface > Groundwater... | reverse complement strand
TTTTTGTATTGAATAGTTTGTTCTTTCACTTTTCTAAACATGCGTTTTCGCGTTTTTGCCCGAACGAGTTTGTGGTGAGGCAAAACAATATATCCAAGAAAGTCCACTCCACGATAAGATTTTTGAATAGAAACTTTTTGGGGATGCATTTTAAGATTCAGTCGTTGTGTTAAGAAAAAATCAATAGTTTGTACGAGTTTTTGTAAATACACTTCATCCTCGGAAATAACAACGAAGTCATCAGTATATCGAGCATAATATTTTATTTTCAAATCATGCTTAATAAACTGGTCAAGTTCATTCATATATACATTGGCAAAAAGTTGGGAGGTAAGATTTCCAAGAGGAATTCCAGAGCGATTAAATAAAGTGGAGCGTTCACTGACAAAACTTTCTACAATATCCTCTAAAAGTCGTGTCGCGTCTTTGTCTTTTACTGTTTTACCCAAGATTTTTAATAAAACATCATGATCAACGGAATCAAAAAACTTCTTAATATCACATTTCAAAATGAAGCATGTTTTAGTGTGATTTTTACTTACCTTCCTAATTATTTTTTCTACATACCTTACTCCTTTGTGTGTACCTTTATTCACTCGGCACGAGAAAGATTCGGAGATAAATGTAGATTCAAAAATCGGATTAAGTATTTGAAATATAGCATGATGAAGCACCCTATCTTTTACATCTGCTTTATGAATATGTCGAAGTTTTGGGTCGTGAACATAAAACGAGGTATAAGGACCATGTTTGTAAGTCCGATTTTTCAATTCTCGATACAGTTGAAAAATATTTTGCTCCAGATGAAGCTCAAATTCCTGCACATCAAGTTTTTTCTGTTTGTCTTTTTTAAACTCTTCCCACGCGGAAAAAAGATTTTCTAAAGAAATGATTTTTTCAAAAATATTAGTATAAATTTTCATAATATGAATGATTTTGATATCCCAATCTTCAAAAAGTCGTATGAACTGTATAAGCTGTTCCACAGCTTTCGCAACAGCATTCCAAAACAAGACAGGTTCACTATATGGCAGAGATGCGAAAATATAATCCTCGATATCGTTGAGGGTATTTTATGGGCAAGCCAAATTTCAAAATCAGAAAAACTTCCTGTTTTAGAGAAAACTAGTGTTAAATTAAATTTTTTGCGAGTATTTTTGCGGCTCTTAAAAGACACGAAGACAGTTGATGCTAAAAAATACATTGCGCTTGAAACACTAGTTGATGAAATAGGTAGAATGCTCGGCGGCTGGATAAAATCCACGAAAGACTAATAGATGAAATGCTCTCCAAATTGGAGAGCATTTCTTAAATGTAGAGAGAAGGAAGTTCTGAGCGGAGGACAGGTCCAAGTTGGAGTTACGGTTGTCATCCCACCAGTTGTTGACATTCAGCCCATCGGAGTCGAAGCCGCCGACGTTGACGCGGTTGCCGTCCGAGTTCACGCAATTATTGCCTGCTTTCGTCTGTGTCACCAGAAGTTGAGATTTACTTCCCGTTGGAAACGGGACTATATTCTCTCCTTCCTGAATTTTATTCGAAAGCAGTTCTGCTTATCGCAAAACATCTCCACTAAAAGCAAACAAGAAGTTCAATCTCCATCTTTATTCACACGCTATCGTTATCCGTAAACAACGATACTCTGGCGAAGTCTCAAAGAAGAGACATCTCGCGAGATTAAGCCGTAGCCGAATCTACATTAGCAAGATATTAGCAGTATATCAATTGCATATATAAAAGAAAAGAGCCTTTGCGAAAAAAAATTTCGCGAAGGCTCAAGTTTTCAAAAGAGACAATCTCTCAAGAATTCAAGTTTCAGAACTTCTGAGCGGAGGACAGGCCCAAGTCGGAGTGACGGCCGCCACCCCACCAGAAGAAGACAACCAGCCCACCGGAGTCGAAGCCGCCGACGAGGACGCGGCTGCCGCCCGAGCCTACGCAAGAAGTGCGGATGTAGACATTCTTAAAGAGTCTTTCACCAGTGTTCTTGTAATGGCCGATGATCGTGTAGACCATCACCTGAGCTGAGGGTGCTTCCTCGTCTTTGCTGAGCAGTTCCTGTTGCTCTACCCACGTCTTGGACATTGAGTCATCAACGGGGGTCTTGCGGACAAGCTGCCAGCTGACTGTGCCCTTATTCTTGGCGAACTTCTCAGATTCATACCATCCGCCCGAAGACGAATAGAAAAGTGAGTTGTCTACTTTTCTGACTTCGAGGATCGACATCGAGAATATGGCGACGAGGGTATGGGTGTCTTTGCAGGACTCCAGCACTCCCTCGGTAAACGGAACTTCGGCGAGTGTGGCGGCTTCTTTCTTTGAGGGGTTGACCCTAAAGTGTTTGTTTGCCTCCTCGATACCAAAGAAGTTCTTGCCCATGATCTCGCGGGCCTGCTTCTGGCTGGTGGTGGCTTCGTAGCCTCCATTTTCGATCAATCTTACCACTTTCGTGGCAAGATCATTGCTCTTTGAGTCAATGACTCTCTGGGCGAGAACATCTGTGAGACCTGCGGTCTCAAGCTTGAGAAGCACTTCGTGCTCCTTGTGCACCGATAGGGTGCGGCTCACCATCTCTGTCATGGCACACCTCCTATGATTTAAATTTTACCGATTTCGTCGGCACGACCTCTTTGAATCATTCAAAGAACTATCATATTACACCACTAGTATATCAAATCGTCGAAAAATGTCAAGTGCTTTGCAAAATTTGATAAAAGAGGCAAAATAAAGGAAAGTTATAATCCATAGATTTTATTAACTTTTTAAGATAAAATGAATATTGAAGAAGATGAGGGAAAATTAAAGAAACTGGAGGATGAATTGCAAGAACCGGACTTTTGGCAGGACAAAGAGAAGGCTCAGGAGGTACTCAAAGAAATAAGAGAGATAAAGACAAAACAGGCATCTTTGAATAAATATGACAAAGGTGGCGCTGTGGTTGGCATTTATGCCGGCGCCGGAGGCGAGGACGCGGAGGATTGGGCCAGAATACTTTTTGAGATGTACCAGAAATTTTCTGAAAAAAGAAAATGGGATTTAAAAATTTTACATGAACACAGAAACGACACCGACGGGCTAAGAAATATTGCTTTTGAGTTATTTGGCAAGAATGTGTATGGCGTGCTGAAAGGTGAAATGGGGGTGCATCGGCTGGTAAGGATCTCTCCTTTTTCAGCGAAAAAACTGCGACATACTTCCTTCGCTCTTGTTGAAATTTTACCGAGTTATGTTGAGAATATTGAGATTGAGATTAAACCGGAAGATTTAAAAATTGATTTTGCGCGTTCGTCCGGCCCCGGGGGGCAAAATGTAAATAAAAGAGAAACGGCTGTCAGGGTCAAACATGAGCCGACGAATATTTCCGTACACGTTGAGTCCGAACGTTCACAGGCTCAAAACAAAGAAAGAGCCATTGAGCTTTTACGTTCTAAGTTGTTTAGAGTTTACCAGCAGTATAAGAAGGAAGAATTAGAGAAATTAAAAACGACAAAAATGGAGCCGGAGTGGGGAAGTCAGATAAGATCGTATGTTTTGCATCCATATAAAATGGTTAAAGATCACAGGACAGGAATAGAGACTAACAATATAGAGAGTGTTTTGGGGGGTGATTTGGAGGAATTTATAGAAGCAGAAAAATAATGATTTATTTCGACAAAGTTTCAAAGGTTTATTCTAAAGGTTATCCGGCACTGGAGGATGTAAGTTTTTCTATTGAACAAGGCGAATTCGTTTCTATCGTAGGACAATCCGGCGCAGGAAAGACCACTCTGTTGCGACTGTTTTTGGCTGAAGAAAAACCGACATCGGGAAACATTTTTTTAGATTCTGTTGACATCCATTCTTTGCCTAAAAAAAACCTACACAAGCTAAGAAAAAAAATAGGGGTAGTGTTTCAAGATTATAGACTTTTGTCGGCAAAAACCACTTATGAAAATGTCGCTTTTGCCATGCAGGCGGCTGGTAGAGCGGAAAGTGAAATTGAAAACGATGTCCCCCAGGTTCTTAATGTCGTCGGTCTTGCGGAAAAAAGTTCTAATTTTCCCCATGAGCTTTCTGGTGGTGAAAAACAAAGGGTGGCTCTGGCAAGAGCCATTGTGAATAGGCCCGATATTATTATTGCGGATGAGCCCACGGGGAACCTGGACCCCCTTAATGTTTTAGAAATAATAAAGCTTATTAAAAAAATTAACGAACTGGGCACGACGGTTCTTTTAACGACTCACAATAGAGAGGTTGTTAACTCGCTAGGCAAAAGGGTCGTTACACTGGAGGGAGGCAGGGTCGTCAGGGATGATAAAGACGGGAAATATGTAGTGTGAGATAGGGTCTAGCCATTAGGGTCTAGAGATTAGGATTTAAAAATTATGAGAGTTTTTAATAAAATAATTAATAACTAAACCCTAGTGGCTAATCACTAATAACTAAAATTATGATTTGGGTAAATTTAAAAAGAATTTTAAAAAATGGTTTCGTTCATTTCTGGAGAAATGGATGGGTTTCTGTGGCAACCATACTTATCATGGTGATAACGCTTTTTTCAATAGGTTCTTTGGTTTTTGGAAAAGCGATTCTTCTGACCGTTTTAGATCAGCTTCAAGATAAAGTGGACATCACTGTCTATTTTAAAATTGATGCTGAAGAATCTGATATAACATTTTTGCAGGAGTCTTTGTCGGATTTAAGCGAGGTTAAAAATGTTATGTATGTTTCAAAAGAGGATGCATTAAAATCTTTTCAGGAAAGACATGCTGAAAACACTTTAATTATCCAATCTTTGGAAGAACTTGGCGCGAATCCATTGGGTAGCAGTTTAAATATTAAAGCTAAAGACCCGTCGCAATACGAAAGCATTGCCCGTTTTTTAGAAGCGAGTGTTTTTTCGGCTGTAGATAAAATTAATTATAGGCAAAATAAGACAATAATAGATCGTCTGTCCGCCATTCTTCAAACTTCCAAAAATTTAGGAACAGGTATCAGCATTTTATTGGCCCTGATTGCCGTTCTTGTTACATTTAACACAATAAGGTTAGCCATTTATACAAATAGGGAAGAAATAAAAATAATGAGACTTGTGGGCGCTTCCGACAGATATGTCCGCAGTCCCTTTGTTGTAGGTGGTATTTTGTATGGACTTATCTCGTCTACCGTCACCGTGATTTTGTTTTATCCTCTAACTTTTTGGCTAGGCCCATTATCTGAAAGATTTTTCGGTGGCATTAATCTTTTTTATTATTATCTTTCTAATTTTTTCCAAATGTTCTTCATTCTTCTTGCCGTTGGTGTTTTATTGGGTGTGTTCTCAAGTTGGGTGGCAACCAGAAGATATCTCAAAGCTTAAGGGTCTTGACCTGTTTTAAGCAATATGTTACTTTAAAAAAATATGAGCAACATAACATTTGATCCAGTATCAATAACCAAAAAATTATTAGGCGGTTTGGGCAGTAAACCAAGATATGTTCTGGAAGAGCGTTTTGGTTTAACGTCTGCAAGCACTAGGACGCTGGAGTCCATAGGGCGCGAATATGGCATCACTCGAGAGAGGGTGAGGCAGATAGAATCTTTTGCTATTAATAAAGTGCGTTGCGCGGAAGAACTTTCTCTTTTTGCTGATAATTTTAATGAACTCAAAAACTATATAGATGCGAATGGGCACCTGACACAAGAAGAAAATCTTCTGTCTTCTTTGTTCAAAAATGAAAAAGAAAGGAAGCATGCGTATTTTTTGCTAGTTCTTGGAGAAGGTTTTGAAAATATTAAAGGATGCTCTAATTTTCATAGCGCGTGGACCACTGATTTAGAAAAAGCCGGAGAGATTAGAAAGGCTTTTGATGGTTTTCATAATGAGATAAAGAACGAGATCTTGTTTTCAGAAAAAGATGTTTTGGATATTCTCAAGAGATATTTGGCAAAGGTGATGGGCGACAAAATAGATAAAGATGTTTTACTTTCTTTAATAAAAGTTTCGCGGGTGGTTGGTTCCAATGTCTTGGGGGAATGGGGGCTTTCTTCTTCTCCGTACATTAGGCCAAGAGGAATGCGCGATTATGCCTTTTTGGTAATGAGAAAACATGGTTCGCCGATGCATTTTTCTGAAACAGCGAAATCTATAGGGGAAATTTTCAACAAGCCGGCTCATATTCAGACAGTCCATAATGAATTAATAAAAGGAGAGCATTTTGTTTTGGTTGGGCGTGGGCTTTATGCGTTGAAAGATTGGGGTTATGAGGGTGGTATAGTTAGAAATGTGATTGAAAGTATCTTGTCTAATCATGGTGGAATATCTAAGGAGGAAATCGTCAAAAGGGTTTTGAAAGAGAGATATGTAAAAGAAAACACTATTTTAGTAAATTTACAGAATAAGAAATATTTCAAAAAAGATTCTCGGGGCAATTACGCTCTTTTGTAGATTATGGCAGATTTATTTTTATACGTTAAGCAATTATGGTTTTTGTGGTTGCCCGCCGTTTTAGCCTGCGTTTTTTGGGCGTCTTGGTTGAGTCAGACTAGGGCAAAGTATCTAAAGAATACTTCATGGGTTCTTCTTGAGATGAAAATTCCGAGAGATGTTGCCAAAAGTCCTCGCGCTATGGAGGCAGTGTTGTCATCTCTTTATAGTGTGTTTACTGGAAGTTGGTGGATGCGCGCTGTAAAAGGGTTCCTACAGTCGTGGTATAGTTTAGAAATTGCGAGTATCAATGGCAATGTCAGATTTTTTATATATACACAGAAATTTTTTAGGAATTTGGTGGAATCGCAGATTTATGCGCAATATCCTAATGCCGAAATTGTGGAGATTGACGACTATGTCTATGCCTCAGATTTTGAAAATCTGGAAGAATGGAATTTATGGGGCGCGGAAATCGGTTTGGCCAAAGAGGACGCATATCCTATAAAAACTTATGTTGATTTTGGTCTCCACGAAACAATGACAAAGGAAGAACAAAAAGTTAATCCTCTGGTTTCTTTTTTGGAATTTTTAGGGTCATTGAAAGAAGGCGAGCAGTTGTGGTTTCAAGTTGCGATAAAGGGCGCGGGAAAAGGATGGATAGAAGAAGGGAAAAAAATAATTGATGAATTGATGGGACGCAATGCGCCACCCGATTCTGATGGCAATAGATTGTCAAAAGGAGAACAGGAGGTAGTTGGCGCTATTGAAAAAAATATTTCTAGGCAAGGTTTTGATACCGGAATGAGAATAATATATTTGGCGAGAAAAGATGTGTTTAATTTTGCAAACATCGGTTCAATATTTGGATTGTTGAATCAGTATAATACACAAAACCTGAATGGTTTTAAACCGAATAGAACTACCGCTACAGGTTTCTTGTTTAGATCTAAAAGAGAATTATTTAATAAGAAAATTATACTTGATGCTTATCGTCATCGTGGTTATTTTTATGCGCCATACAAGCGAAAAACATTTGTGTTTAACGTGGAGGAATTAGCAACTATTTATCATTTTCCCGGCAGGGTCGCGGAGACCCCGACTTTTGAAAGACTGGAATCAAGGAAGGGCGCTCCTCCTACAAATTTACCTGTTTAAATATAAAAATGAGTGAAGAAAATAAAATTATATATTTTGCCAAAACAAATACCAGGGACAGATTAACTTTTGGTATAAAGGAAAAAGATCGTACAAGACACACATATATCATAGGAAAGACGGGGACAGGTAAAACTACTCTCCAAGAGAATATGGCTATTCAGGATATTCGCAATGGCGAGGGGGTGGCTGTCATAGACCCGCACGGCTCTTTCGTGGAAAAAATGCTTGATTATGTTCCCAAAGAGAGAATAAAAGACGTGATTTATATCAACCCGTCGGATATGGATAATCCCGTCGCTTTGAATATTATGGAAGATGTAGATGGCGACCAGATGCATTTGGTGGCGTCGGGACTTATGGGAGTGTTCAAAAAAATGTGGCCTGATGTCTGGTCTGCCAGAATGGAATATATTTTGAATAATACTTTATTGGCTCTTTTGGAATATCCCGAAGCGACTCTTCTTGGCGTGAACAGGATGTTTTCCGACAAGGAATATCGCAAGGCAGTTGTAGAAAATGTCAAAGACCCAATAGTGAAAGATTTTTGGGTGAAGGAGTATGCCGGTTATACCGAAAGATTTGCGGCGGAAGCCACGCCTGCCATTCAGAATAAAGTGGGGCAGTTCACATCCAATCCTCTCGTGAGAAATATCATAGGGCAGCCGAAGTCCAGTTTCAGTTTTAGGCATGCGATGGATGAAAGAAAAATAGTTTTGATAAATCTTTCCAAGGGTAGAATCGGCGAGTTGAATTCCAGCTTGCTTGGGGCCCTGCTTGTCACCAAAATTTATTTGGCTTCAATGAGTCGCGCTAAGGAGCCGGGAAAACAATTTCCTGATTTTTACTTTTATGTTGATGAATTTCAAAATTTTGCCGCGGAGTCTTTTGAAAATATTCTTTCTGAATCAAGAAAATACGGGTTGGCTCTTATTTTGGCGCATCAGTACATAGCTCAAATGCCCGAAGGTGTGAGAGACGCTGTTTTTGGTAATGTTGGAACACAGATTGTTTTCAGGGTTGGACCAGCTGATGCTCAGGTTTTGGAAATTGAATTTACGCCGGAGTTTTTAGCTGATGATATAGTTAATTTGGGTTTTACCAATATTTATTTGAAACTTTTAATAGACGGAGAGCCTTCACGGCCTTTTTCTGCTTCAACACTTCCTCCGATGGAGCCGAATGAAGAATCTTATAGAGAGGAAATCATAGAAAATTCCAGAAAGCTTTACTGCACTCCGATTGGAAAGATTGAAGAAGATATTTCAAAGTGGCATGAACCGATAAAAAAGAAAACTTCTTCTGATGGTGGCGGAAAAGAGAAAGAAGGCGAGAAACCTGACGAAGAAGAACGAACAGCCCCAAAATTATTTGAGTCAGAATGTTCCGTTTGCGGGAAGAGGACAGTTGTCCCCTTTGAGCCGGACGGGAAGAGGCCTATTTTTTGCGCCAAGCACCGTTCTTATATCGCCGACGCTCCTACCCCCACCCCTGCCGAACAACCAAAGAAACCTGCTCCGAAAATTGAGGTAAAAGAAAGCAATACTTCTCTAAGAGGTTTGGAGAATAAAACAATCGGATTTCGCAAAAATTTTGAAAGAAAAAAAGAAAAAACAAGCCCGGATTTTAAAGGGTTAAGAGAACTTCTTGCCGACATGACTTCGACTGAAAAAAAAGAAACTGAACCTTCCTTCGTCGAAGCCATGGATGGCAAGGAAAAAATATTAAAACCTGGTGATAGCATAAAGCTGTAATTTAAATATATAACAATATGAAAAAATTCAAATTATCTTTAATTATTCTGATTATTTCGATTTTTTTAATACCCCTTCTTTATTTGGGAGGTTTTTTCGTCTTAGGATTTATCGCTGACACTATAAGTTGTCATAGTAATATTGAGTGTAATAAAGATGAAATATGCGGGACAGCTAAAACTATTGGCTTTATTGGTTCATGCTCTGACATGGAACCTTGTGTCACTTTCAGAAATTGTGTAAAATTTCCATGTAATTTGGGCGATATTATAGCAGAATGTGGAATTGGAGATGAAGTAGAACATGGATGTTTTACAGAAGAAGAAATTCAGGAGATAGAAAGGACTGGTATTTCATGCAAAAGATCAAACGAATAAATGCGCCCCATCTATCAACTTGGAAGCTCGGCTTCCAAGTTGCCCTGCATCACACGCCCCTATATTGGGGGCTTTTTTGTGTCTCAATCACGAAGATTATTAAATGATACAATTTGCTTTTTTCTTTTTGGTCTATCCACTAACTCACGATCGTTAGTTAACGGATAGACTAGTTAGACTTCATGATACATAAGATAAGAAGTGGGTGATTGACCTCGTTTATTCTATTTGCTAGCCTGACTTTAATGAAAATAAAGTTGGGCTTTTTTATTTTTGGGTGTCTTTGTTTTCTTTGAATGTTTTATTTTTTTTGGATATTGTATATTGTTGTTACTGCCACACAAACTAGACGATAGTCTAAGTTGTGTGGTAGTATTAAATCAATGAAAGAGAAATATTCAAGAGGGGAACTTAGCAAAGAAATTCTAAAAGGGCTGGTCTTGGGCGGTTTTATAGCGGTCTGTTTTGTTGCTCCAAATTTTGCGCAGGTTGCAAAATTATTTGACGCAAGAAACTCAAACGACAGATGGAGATTACGGCGTACTTTGTTTAATTTAACTAAAGAAAAACTCGTAAAAACTTCCTACAACAAAAAAGGAGAAGAAATCATAAAAATAACAGGAGACGGAAGCAGGAGAGTTCTAAAATATAAATATACAGATTTGAAAATCCCTGTTCCAAAAAAATGGGACAAAAAATGGCGACTTGTCATGTTTGATATCCCAGAAGTGCACAGAAAAGAAAGGAATGCGTTGACTTCTAAACTTCAAGATTTGGGATTTTACCCGTTACAAAAAAGCGCGCTTATTTCACCCCATGAGTGCAGGGACGAAATAGATTTTGTGTGCGAACATCTCGGGATAAGGGAATATGTGAATTATTTTACACTGATAAAGCCAGAAAACGAAGAATATTTAAGACAGTGGTTTAACTTATAGTGAGGGTGTCTTTTACTTTGCCCAGTTCTGTCTTTCGTCTTGCTTTTTATTGTCACATAAGCCAGACTATCGTCCCAGTTGTGTGGTATCCGATTTATTTGTCTGGTAATTGACCATTTTTATTCTATCTGCTAGCCTGACTTTAATATGAAGTTGGGCTTTTTTATTTTTGGGATGTTTCTTTTTCCGGTGTTGGCATCGGTTTACCCCGCCTCGGCGGTGGCTAGTGTTGTTATAAACGAGGTGGCATGGATGGGCACGGCTAATTCATCTTCAGATGAGTGGATTGAATTGTATAATGATGGCGGTGGAGATGTTAATTTGGATGGTTGGGTTCTTTATGCTCAAGATGATACTCCAACTATTAATTTATCTGGCATGATTATTGCTGGTTCTTTTTTTGTTTTGGAAAGGACAGACGATACCAGTATTCCTGATATTTCGGCTGATTTAATTTATACCGGGGCTCTTTTGGACGGTGGTGAAATTTTAATTTTGAAAAATAATAATGGCAATGAAATAGACAAAATAGATGCGTCGGAAGGTTGGCCAGCCGGTAACAAGACCACGAAAGAAACGATGCAAAAGTCCGGTTTAGGATGGGTGACGGCGGTTGGAACACCAAAGGCGCAAAATGTAAGCCAGCAAGAAGAAGGAGAAGATTCAGAAGAAGCAAACGACGATGAAAATATTTCCACTGTTTTACCAACCCAATACATCCCTCCGGAAGAATGGCCCAAAATTAAAGCATATGCGGGAAAAGATAAAACGATGATTGTCGGCGCGCTTGGCGAATTTAGAGGAGAGGGGTTTGGTTTGGGCAACGAACCTCTTGAAAATGCGAGATATTTGTGGAATTTCGGTGATGGTTCGACAAAAGAGGGCCAAAATGTAACCCATTTTTATAAATACACCGGAAAATACAGAGTCGTTTTGGATGTTTCATCCGGCGGGTATTCCTCTTTGGATATAATGGAAGTTACTGTTGTGCCTAATGAAGTTTTTATTTCTGAAATTAAAACTGGCCCTGACTCTTTCATAGAGTTGGAAAATAAATCAAATAGGGAAATTAATATATCCGGATGGATGTTTCATTTAGATTTTCAAAAATTTATTTTCCCCCAAAATAGTTTTATAAAAGAAAAAAGTTTTCTTGTAATACCGCTATCTTCTGCCGGTTTTTCAATTCATCAGGGGAAAAATATTGTGGAGCTTTTATACCCGGGCGGTTTTCCTGCTGATTCTTTTAGTTATAACGGGATTATTTCTGACGGGCAAAGTTTTTCCAGAAGCGGGGAGGATAGTTTTATAACGTCCGAAACTCCGGGCAGGAAAAACGAACCGCCCGCGGTTGTTTCAGTCCAGTCTAAGGTGGCGCAAACTGAATATCCAAAAGTCCAAGAATATAATCAAGCAAAAGTAGTGGAAATAAAAGATGAGGAGACCTCTTTGGCGGGCTTGGGGGGAGAGGCGAATATTATTGCAACTGTCGGCGGTAGTTATGTTAAGAGCAGAAAATTTTTTTATATTCTTTTGTCCTTGGGTTTGATAGTAGTTTCTAGTTTAGGAGTTTTTCTCATACGCCGACAGCGTGAGGTCTAACATTTTTTTGAAATTAAATTCTCTGTTTACTTTTTCCCAGAGCGCGAAAGAGATGTTGTTTTGCATTTCAATATCATTTGCTAGTTCTTCAATTGCTTCTTTTATATCACGGGCACTTCCGGGGTTTATTAAAATTCCTGTTTTTTTATGTTCAATAATTTCCGGTATTCCACCAACTCTTGTTGCTATGACCGGAGCTCGCGCCAGACCGGCTTCAAGGAGGACATAAGGGAGCCCTTCTTTTATGGACGGTAAAACAAAAATATCAAAAGCTTTTAAATAGTTGTAACCTTGGGGTAAGTTACTGAGAATTATTGTGTCTTCGTGGGCCCTTTTTAGATATTCATGTCCTTTGTTTTTGGTATCTTCTCCAATCGTCCCAATCCATAATTCATCAGGATTCAACTTGGAAGCCGAGCTTCCAAGTTGCTGGCGGGCTGTTTCTTTTGCTAAAAAGTTATAGTCGTCTGGTTTAATTCCATTGTGTATTGTCAGTAATTTTTTTTCGGGACATACTTTGTTTTTTATTGCCGATTGTCTGTCAAATTCTGAGACACAAATAATTTTGTTGTAAAAAAGACAGGTGATTTTACTGAAAAGTTTTATTAAAGAAATTTGCCATTCCGGGCGGTCTTCGTGGAATGCCCAGCCGTGAGCAGTGAATATTTTCAGTAACGAATAACGAAAAATTAATAACGAATAACAAAAACTAGCTAGTCCGGCGATTCCTCCCGCTTTAGAGCTTGAGACATGGATTATATCGGGCTTTATCTTGAACAACAAAGCAAAAATCTCAAAAAATGCAAAAAAATCTCTTAGAGCAGAAACATCTCTTTGGAAGTTTTTGATATTATAATATTGTATATTTTTGGCTTTAATTTTTTGAGCCATTGCCCCATTTCCTCCAGCAGCGGCAAAGACATCAAATTGACTCCGAGGTATGTTAGTTGCTAAGTCGTGAGTATATTTACCAGCGCCAGCCCAGACAGATTTAGTTATTATATACAGTATTTTCTTTTTTGATTTGGTGTCCATTTTATTGTATATTAAAACAATTGACCCATACTATCAACAATCTCTTGAAGTTTGTTTTAGTTGCGCTTCTTTTTGGGCTGTTTGCTGTTTTTTTGCTTCATCCTCTTTTTGCCATCAACCAAGACTTGGGGCGGTACTTCAAGGTGAGTGAAATTATTTTACAAACAGGGAGCGTTCCCGATACTAATCTTTTTTCTTATACGAATACAGATTTTCCTTTTATAAATACGCATTGGCTCGGTGGCCTTGTTTTTTATTTGCTCTCCTTAGTTATCGGTCTGAAAGGTCTTATTGTGTTCAAAACAATTGTTGTTCTTTCTTCTTTCGGCCTTGTTTTTTATTTAGCTCTTAAAAAATCTAAAAATTTTTGGCTTGTTTCCGCGGTCTCTTTGCCGGCAATGATTGTCTTTGCGGAACGCACGGATGTTCGCCCAGAAATTTTTAGCTTTTTATTTTTTACATTGTTTTTTTATATTTTATATAATTATCGTTCCGGGTCTAAGGCGATTTGGGCGTTGCCTTTTATTCAATTGTTGTGGGTGAATACTCATGTGTATTTTTTCCTTGGCCCGTTGCTTTTTTTGTTTTTCTTTGTAGAGAAAATATTCCAGCAGAAAGACAAAACTGAACTTAAGAAGTTTTTGATAGTGGGTTTTTTAGTGGCCATCGCTATTTTTATTAATCCCAATGCCATCGGCGGGGCATTGTATCCTGTAACAGCCATGGGTGATTATGGCTATACAATAGTTGAGAACCAAACTCCTTTTTTCTTGTTGGCATATAATTACCACAAAGGAATTATCGCTTTGTTTTTTTTGATGTCCTTTTTTATTCTCGTTGGTTTTCTGATTAATTATAAAAAATTAAAAATTTTTGAATTATTAACCGCTGTTTTTTTCTGTTTTTTCGGAATGTATGCTGTGAGAAATTTTCCTGTTTTTGTTTTGGTGGCAATGCCCGTTTTGGCGCGTAATTTTTCCATGCCATGGTTTAGGTTTAGAGATTTTTTGAAAGATTTTTTTGAGAGCAAAAAAACATCTTGCGGGGAATTGTTTTTGTTGGTTGGTTGCGTTGTCTTTTTGTCGGGCATTATTTTTGCGAACAAAGATAAAATAAATCTAAACACAGAGGCAAGGGCGGAAAATGCTGTTAATTTTTTGATTGAAAACGACATCAATGGCAAAATGTTTAATAATTTTGATGTGGGCGGTTATCTGATTTATCGTTTGTACCCCGAAATAAAAGTTTTCGTTGATAACAGACCTGAGGCCTACCCTGTTTCTTTTTTGCAGGATGTTTATATTCCTATGCAAGAACAGGAAGAGTTGTGGAAAAAATATTCTACTGAATATAACTTTGATTTTATTTTTTTTGAACATACGGATATTACTCCTTGGGCGCAAAAGTTTCTTGAGATGATACCGAGCGATAAAAATTGGAAGCAGGTTTATTATGACGATAGTGAGGTTATTTTTGTGAAAAATGATTAACGGCAAACAAAAACTATCCATAGTCATTTCTGTTTACAATGAAAAAGATAGTATCCTTGTACTTTTAGAGAAAATTAGTCTGATTGAGATTTTGCTGGAAAAAGAAATTATTATTATTGACGATGGTTCTACCGATGGGACGGAAAATATCTTAAAAAACCTGGCTAGTAGTAAGTATAAGGTTTTTCTTAAAGAAAAAAACGAAGGAAAGGGCGCGACTATTAAAGAAGGTTTTCTTCGCGCGACCGGTGATATCATTATTGTTCAGGACGCCGACCTTGAATATAATCCGGAAGATTATAACATTTTGCTGAAACCGATTTTGGATGGCGGAGTGGATGTCGTTTATGGTTCAAGAATGTTAGACCAAGAAAATAAAAGAAACTTTTATCTCCAAAGTTATTTTGCCAACAAATTTTTGACTAAACTGTCAAATATTTTTACAGGATTGCATCTTACCGATATGGAAACTTGCTACAAAGTTTTTAGCAGGGAAGTTTTGGATTCTTTCAAAAACGAATTGCGTTCAAAAAGGTTTGGGATTGAACCGGAGATAACGGCTAAAATAGCGAAGGGCAAATGGAGACTTCGCGAAGTTCCAATATCATATAATGGGCGTAGCTATACAAAGGGTAAAAAAGTTGGCTGGAAAGATGGCCTGGCCACCGTCTGGCATATAATAAGGTTTAATTTATTTATCTAAATTAACTATTGAGGTTCAACCTCGATAGTTGATTGGAGTTACTCTAGCATTATATTTTTCGATAAGAGTTCTAAATTTTTGGATTTTTCTTTCAACCATTCTATAGTTTCTTTTTTATATTTTTCTTCTCCACCCAAAAAATCTAATAAAAACTCTCTTTGTGTTACAGATGGAAAATTCTTTTTTCCGACGTAGTCAGGAAAACTACTCCACCGATAATCTTCCAAAAACTTCATCTGCTCAACTATCGAGGTTGAACCTCGATAGTTGAGCAGTGGGTTTGTGTGTATATAATAGGGGAGATGCAGGAAATGGGCATGTTCGTTTACCAGAATAGCCTTAAACCTGCCTTGAAATAATCCACCAACTCTTTCGTGTTTTTTATTAAAATACATTGTGTAACCCGTCCCTAGTTTTTGCATAAACTTAACTATTCCGTTTTCTTGTTTTTGTTTTAGTAATAGATGAAAATGATTAGGCATTAGAACAAAAATGAGTATCTCTAACAATAGTTTCCTTGGTTTTCTGTCGGCTTTTGGGTTTTTTAAGTATCGATTTTCAATACTGGCTGTTTTTGGGTTGAAATAATAACAAGAATTAAGTACGGCGTTTTCATCGTTAAATTCAAACAAATCGTGGATAAAACGAAAGTAGTCTTTATCTTCCATAAAAATTTTTCTTTTTTCTGTGCCACGGTTATATACGTGGTATATTTTGTCTTCTGTAAATGTTGGTTTTTTCATATTGTTTCTATAATACAACTATTGAGGTTCAACCTCGATAGTTGGGGGTGGACATTGTTTTTTTCTGTGGTATCTTATGGGTGGCGAGTTTTTTGAGAACTTGACTGTCAAAACGGCTCTTTGGGTGGTTCTTTGAACATGCTCGCATTGGGCGTGACAAGTTGCAAAGAAAAATCGCGAAGAGAAGAGGAGGAGAGAGATGGAGGAAGAGAGAAAATATTCCGGGCAAAAACCATGGCGGGATGCTGGCTTCAAGACAGAAGATAAATGGCTTGATTTTTGGGTTTCTGTTCTTGAAGAGGCAATGAAGGAAGTTCAACTTGATTTGAATAAGTTGAGAAAGGAAACATGGAAGTTTGAAGTTCAGATGGATCAGTTTGTCCAGTCATTGTGTGAATGGACAGATAGAGATCATGATCGTTGTTCTATTGCGCGCGTCGTTTGTTCTGGTTTTTTTGTGTTTGAACTGAGAGGGTATGACGGAAAATTTTATAGGTACATCCATGAATTCCCCAGTGTTAAAAATTTTCTTTTGTCTTACAGTGCCTCTGGTAAAAAATGGTATGAAGTGGCAAGAGAAACAGATATAAGAATACAGGAAATTCTGGTTATCGCCAAAAGAATCCAGCGCAATATTCTCTATCCGGAAGTTGAAGAAATGGAAAGAAGGATAGAGAGTTTGGAGTCGCGAGAAATGTATCTCAAGGAATTACTTGATGATGCCCATAGGAAGATGCTAAAAAATTAGAGACGGATATTTTCATATGTGGAATTTCCTCCTTTTGAATTTAATTAAATAAGAAACAGGCGCTCATTTATGATGGGCGTCTTTTTTGCGAGTCTTGCATTTTATTTTGTAAAATTGTAGTGTATTATTTATATAAAACATGCCGACGATTAATCAGTTAGTAAAAAGAAAAAGGAGAAGGCAGGTTAGAAAACCGAAGGCCGTTGCTTTGAGGCGCGGTTTCAATATCAAAAAAAACAAACCGACTTTTTACGCGTCGCCTTTTAAGAGAGGCGTTTGTTTAAGCGTGAAAACAACCACGCCTAAAAAGCCCAACTCCGCTTTGCGTAAAATTGCCAGGGTGCGGCTTGCCAACGGAATGGAAGTTACCGCTTATATACC
>Ga0180009_10003672_pt1 | contig 17315 bp, 14 predicted proteins | sample OS_PC_MetaG_FD_123537 | JGI IMG/M metagenome (GOLD analysis project Ga0180009, IMG submission 123537) | Groundwater microbial communities from the Aspo Hard Rock Laboratory (HRL) deep subsurface site, Sweden - OS_PC_MetaG | ecosystem: Environmental > Aquatic > Deep subsurface > Groundwater... | reverse complement strand
TGGTGCGGGGCCAGTTGGCCAGGGGCGGCGCAAGCAGGCCCTCCCGGGAAGCGTCCTCCAGGGCGACCCGGGAGGACATCATCAGCCACACGTCGTGCACGGCGATGGGTGTCTGGTCCTGGGTGGTGTCCCAGGCGAGGGCCTCGGCGAGCCGCTTCTGCACGGCGCTCGGAAAGCGCCAGACCTCCTTGAGCAGCAGGGTGCCCCCCGAGGCCTGCCGCAGCTTACGCGCCTGTACGCCAAAGAGCTCCTCGGCGGCCAGGTCCGCGGGCAGGGCCGGCGGCAACAGGGTTTCGAAGGCGTGCTCGCGACGATAGCTGCTCAAGTGGATCAGCCGGGCGATGAACTCCTTGCCCACGCCCTGCTCGCCCTCGAGCAGCACCGGGGCGTCACTCTCGGCGGCGCGGCCGATGGCCTCTACTACGGGTTCCATGGCCGGACTCTCTGTCACGAGTCGCTTGGCCAGCTCATTCCCCTCCTTGGTATTGGCAGAAAAACTCATTGCTGCTCGATTTGGCCGCAGGACGGCAAGCGTGTCAAGTAGGAACCGATTTCTGCTGAAATATTAGGCTATAAGACCGATTCTCTCAGGGTATCAGAGAAATATGGGTATGCCCAAAGAAGCAATTTGCATCACATAAAAACAAGATCTTGTACGACTGCGGTATTGTGCGGCACTAAGGCCCCCCCACGGATCCCCAAAACGAGATGACCCGGCTCCCTGTGGGGCCGGGCCATCAAAAAATCAAAATAGGATAAAAAAGCGGGGTGGACGGGACTCGAACCCGCGCCCTCCGGCGTGACAGGCCGGCGTTATAACCGACTTAACTACCACCCCAAAACGTTATCTATCAGTGGGCGGAACAGGGCTTGAACCTGTGACCCTCGGCTTGTAAGGCCGACGCTCTACCACTGAGCTACCCGCCCAGAGTTCCGACCACCAATCGCAACGCCCGGAAGTTTCTAGCAGTACCCCCGCGGGGTGTCAAGCGCAAAGAACGTCATATTTCCAGACGTTTTGGTGTGACAGCGGAGGACTTTGGTCCGGTTGTGGCGGTCAGTGCCGGATGGGCTCGGAGGTGGCTTGATCTTCCACGTTTTCCGGGAGGGTGGCAATGCGCCAGTCGAGGGCCTCGGAAGGCTTGGAGAGGAACTTCTCGGGCTCATCGAGCTCGAGCGCGAGCCGCAGCACCTGATCCATGTGGCTCATGAGCTCGAAGGTCATGGAGTTGAGAACCCGCTTGGGGATGTCGGCGAGGTCCTTTTCGTTCTCTTTGGGCAAAAGGACCGTGGTCACGCCGGTGCGGTGCGCCGCCAGGATCTTCTCTTTTACCCCGCCCACCGGCAGCACCCGCCCGCGCAGGGTGATCTCGCCGGTCATGGCCACATCCGAGCTCACAGGAACCCGCAGCAGAGCCGACACCAGGGCGGTGGCCATGGTGATGCCCGCAGAGGGGCCGTCCTTAGGAATTGCGCCCTCGGGGAAGTGCACGTGTACGTCCACTTTGCGGTGGAAGTCGTTCGCCAGGCCGAAGCTCACGCTGCGGGATCGCACGTAGCTCATGGCCGCGTGAGCCGACTCCTGCATCACGTCCCCGAGGCTCCCGGTGAGCACCAACTTGCCGCTGCCAGGGAGGATGGACACCTCGGTGACCAGCATTTCGCCGCCGTAGTTGGTCACCGCCAGCCCGCTGGCGAGACCCACCTGGTGTGCGTCTTCTTTTATCGAGGACCGGAACTTGAGGGGACCGAGGTAGTTGGGGACGGTTCGTGCGGTCACGCGGTAGTTGCCCTTTTTGCCCTTTTTGCCCTTGTTGCCCTTGTCGATGACCTTCTTGGCGATCTTCCGGCTGATGGATGAGATCTCCCGCTCCAGGCTCCGAACACCGGCCTCCTTGGTGTAGTTGTTGACGAGCAGCCGCAGGGATCCTTCGGTGAACTCCACCTTCACCTTGTCCAACCCGTTGGCGGCCAGCTGCTTCGGCACCAGATACTGATTTGCGATGGCGATCTTTTCCCACTCGGTGTAGCTCGGCAGCTCGATGATCTCCATGCGGTCCTGCAGCGCCGGCGGAATGGAGTGCAGGCTGTTGGCCGTGGTAATGAACAGGACCTTGGACAGGTCGTAATCCAAGTCGAGGTAGTGGTCGTTGAAGGCGTGGTTCTGCTCGGGGTCGAGCACCTCGAGCAGCGCCGAGGCCGGGTCTCCCCGGAAGTCATGGGAGAGTTTGTCGATCTCGTCGAGCAGGATCACCGGGTTGGAGGAGGTGGCACGCTTCAAGGCCTGGATCACCTTGCCCGGCATGGCGCCGATATAGGTGCGTCGGTGGCCGCGGATCTCCGCTTCGTCCCTCACGCCGCCCAGGCTCAGCCGGACGAACTTTCGGTCTGTGGCCCGCGCCACAGAGCGGCCCAGGGAAGTCTTCCCAACGCCGGGAGGTCCCACGAAGCACAGGATCGGACCTTTTAATGAGCCCACCAGCTGCTGCACGGCCAGGTACTCGAGGATGCGCTCCTTGGGCTTTTTCAGCCCGTAATGATCCTCGGCCAAGATGGCCTCGGCTTCGGCGACGTCCGCTTTGTCGATGGTCATCTCCATCCATGGCAGCGCCAGCACCCACTCGATGTAGTTGCGCACCACCGTGGCCTCGGCGGACATGGGAGACATGAGCTTGAGCTTTTTGAGCTCTTTTTCCATGCGCTCGGTGGCCTCTTCACTCATCTTCTTGGCCCGGATGCGCTCCTCGATCTCCATGATATCGGCCTTGAACTCGTCCCGTTCGCCGAGCTCCTTCTGGATGGCCTGCATCTGCTCGTTCAGGTAGTACTCCTTCTGCGTCTTCTCCATCTGCTTTTTGACCCGCGTGCGGATCTTGCGCTCCATCTGCAGAATCTCGATCTCGGCCTGCATCAGCTCCAGGATGCGCTCAATGCGCTTTCTGGGGGACAGGGTCTCCAGGATCTCCTGCTTGTCGGCAAGCTTCAGGGTGAGCTGCCCGACGATGGTGTCCGCCAGGCGCGCGGGCTCGTCGATGGACTGCACGCTCACCAGCAGCTCCGGCGGGATGCGCTTGTTGAGCTTGACGTAGCTCTCGAAGGTGTTTTTGATCTGTCGGACAAGGGCCTCGATCTCGACGGACTCTTCTTCGTCCTCGTCGGCGTCGTTGACGCGGACAAGGTGCAGGGCATCGCTGTCTAGATAGTCGGTGATGTGCACCCGCCGCCGCCCCTCCACCAGCACCTTCACCGTGCCGTCGGGCAGTCGGAGCAGCTGGATCACGGACGCCACCGTACCGGTGTCAAAAATGTCCGCCGGGGTGGGATCATTGGTCTTGGCCTGCCGCTGGGCGACTAGCACGATCTCCTTGTTGCTGTCCAGGGCCCGATCCAGCGCGGCGATGGATTTCTCCCGTCCCACGAACAGAGGCACTACCATGAACGGAAAGACCACCATGTCTCGCAGGGGCAGCAGCGGCAGGTCCGCCACGGCGGGGGCGCGGTCCGGCTCGGAGAGGTTGATCTCGCCCTCCACGGGGATCGCGGCTTCGGGGATCTGCTTGGGGTCTTTGTCTAACTTTTCGTCGTCTTTGGCCATGGCCGTCCACCTCTTACAAAGGGCTGGGGAGAATGTCTTCAGAGTCACTGTGCCGCGTCCCTGCCAGGGGTGCAAGAAAACGGCGTTGGGGGGGGAGGGATCAGGCGCCGGTCGCTTGCTGGTCCGCGTAAATGAGCTCCGGCTCCGCGGAGCCGTACACGACGCCCTCGCCGATCAGCACCTCCGTGATGGTGTTGTCGGAGGGCAACTCGAACATCAGGTCGAGCAGCGTGGCCTCGAGCACCGAGCGCAGTCCTCGGGCGCCGCTTTTTAGTCCCAGGGTCTCCCGGGCGATGGCGTGCAGAGCTTCGTCAGTGAACCTCAGCTTCACATTGTCCATCTCGAAGAGCCGCTGGTACTGCTTGATGAGCGCGTGCTTGGGCTCGATGAGGATGGACACCAGCGCGTCCTCATCCAGCTCGTGCAGCGGTGCCACCACGGGCAGCCGCCCCACGAACTCGGGGATCATGCCGAACTTGAGCAGGTCCTCGGGCTGGACCACCTTGAGGTAGTCCCAGATCTTCTTTTTGTCCCTGGACTCCACTTTGGCCCCAAAGCCCATGGAGCGGACGCCGATGCGCTTTTCGATGATGTCTTCGAGCCCCACGAAGGCTCCGCCGCAGATGAACAGGATGTTGGTGGTGTCCACCTGCAAAAATTCCTGCTGGGGGTGCTTGCGGCCACCCTTGGGCGGTACCGCGGCGATGGTGCCCTCGACGATCTTGAGCAAAGCCTGCTGCACGCCCTCGCCGGATACGTCCCGGGTAATGGACGGGTTGTCGGACTTGCGGGCGATCTTGTCCACCTCATCGATGTAGATGATCCCCCGCTGGGCGCGCTCCACGTCGTTGTCGGCGTTTTGCAGCAGCGACACGAGGATGTTCTCCACGTCCTCGCCCACGTACCCGGCTTCGGTGAGGTTGGTGGCGTCGGCCAGGGCGAAGGGCACGTTCAGCATGCGCGCCAGGGTCTGGGCCAACAGGGTCTTGCCGCAGCCCGTGGGCCCGAGCAGCAGGATGTTGGACTTCTGCAGCTCCACGTCCTCGTCTTCGAGCTCCGCGTCAATGCGCTTGTAGTGGTTGTGAACGGCCACGGACAGGGTTTTTTTCGCTCGCTGCTGCCCGATCACGAACTGATCGAGCACCGCCTTGATCTCTTTGGGCTTGGGCAGCGAGGCCAGCTCCGACAGGGCGTTTTCGCGCTGGAGCTCCTCATCGATGATGTCGTTGCAGAGGCTGACGCACTCGTCGCAGATGTAGACCGTGGGGCCGGCGATGAGCTTTTTGACTTCCCGTTGGCTTTTGCCGCAGAAGGAGCAGGTCAGGTTTTTGGCGTCTGACGCCATCAATCGCCGCTCTTTTTGTCGGACTTGACGACCGCGGCCTCGGGGGCTTTTTCATCCCTGTCGGCGCGCACGAGCTCGCTGTCCACAATGCCGTACTCAATGGCCGCTTCGGCGTTCATGTAATAATCGCGGTCGGTGTCCACCCGCACCCGCTCGATCTTCTGGCCGGTGTGCGAGGCCAGGATCTGATTGAGCAGCTCGCGGTTCTTCAGGATCTCCTGGGCCTGGATTTCGATGTCCGAGGCCTGTCCCATGACGCCGCCCTTGGGCTGGTGAATCATCACGCGGGCGTGGGGCAGCACAAACCGTTTTCCCTTTTGGCCGGCCGCCAGGAGCACCGCCGCCATGGAGGCCGCCTGGCCCATGCAGATCGTCGAGACATCACAGCGTACGTATTGGACGGTGTCGTAGATGGCCAGACCTGCCGAGACGACGCCGCCGGGCGAGTTGATGTACAGCATGACGTCCTTGTCCGGATCCTCGGACTCAAGGAACAGCAGCTGTGCAATGACGATGCTGGCCACGGTGTCGTCAATCTCGGTGCCGAGAAAGATGATGCGGTCCTTGAGCAGCCTCGAGAAAATGTCCCACCCCCGCTCTCCGCGGTGGGTTTGCTCGATGACTGTCGGGATCAGCATGGCGCGGGGCGGCATGGGGTCTGAGGGGTACTGGGAGGACAAGATCTAAGACTCCTTCTGCTCGCTGTCGTCGGATTCGGAGGGGGCGTCTGCAGCTTTCTTCTTGACCGCTTTCGCTCTGGTTTTCTTCTCTTTTTTCGGAGCTTTGGTCTCTGCCTCTTCCGAGCCTTCAACTGTCGTAACATGGGCACGCTCCAGGAGCAAGTCAAGGACCTTCTCCTCGCGCATCACGACCCGCAAAGCCTCGCTGCCGGAGTTCTTTTCATACTCAGCCTTGACCCGCTCCAGGCTTTCGCTGCGGGCTTCGGCGATCTCCTGAAGACGCCCCTCGATCTCCTCGTCAGAGACCGTCACCTCGAGCTTGCGGGCCAACGAGTCGGTGAGTAGGGTCTTTTTTACCTCCTTCTCGGCCGAATCCCGGAATTGGTCCCGGAGCTTTTCGTTGTCCATGCCCAGGGCTTCGGGTGAGATCCCGCGCATCTGGAAGGCCATCGACGCGCGCTCCATGACGGAGTTGAGCTGCCGCTCCACCAGGGTCTGCGAGACCTCAATGGGGTTCTTTTCGATGAGCGCGTCTTCTACCGAGTGACGCAGCTCCTGTTTGACGCGCTGCTCGTCGGCCTCGAGCAGTTGCTTGCGCACGAGCACTTTGTACTCGTCCAACGTTTCTGCCTCACCCACGTCCCGGGCGAAGTCGTCATCGAGCTCGGGCGACTTGCGCTCCCGCACGGCCTCGATCTCCACCAGGAGCTGGGCCTCTTTGGACTGCCACGATTCCGGTGCGTCCTTTCCAAAGGTGAACTCCAGGTCGCGCTCGGTCTCTTCGGGTTTGGTCCCCAGCAGCGCGCTGGTGATCTGGGTGATCATGGCCGCGCGCTCGGGGTCGGGCCCGTCCTGGGGCTCGCCGTCGGGATCGGCCAGCTGGAAGGTCAGTCCCTCCATGCTCACCGGCTCGCCACCGATCTTGCCCATGACGTCGCAGCGCACGATGTGACCCACGGCCAGGTCCGTGTTCTCCACGGGGAGGTACTGGGTGAGCTCGTCCTGCTTCATCTGCAGGTAGCGGTCCACGTCCTCGTCGGCCACCGTGGCCTCCCGACGTTTAACCTCCAACCCCTCGTACTCGGTGACCTCCACCTCGGGCAGCACTTCCAGCGTGGCCGAGAAGCCCAGGGCCTCGCCATCCACGATGTCTTTCTCGTCGATTTCCCAGCTCGGGATGGGCATCACCGGCCGCAGGTCGAGGCGGGTAATGGCGTCCACGAGGGCTTCCTGCACCAGGGTGTGCGAGATCTCCGCGGCGATGCGTTTGTGGAACATCTTCTTGAGCATGCCCTTTGGCACCTTGCCCTTGCGGAAACCCTTGAGGGTGATGGTTTTCCCCAACTCTTTGTAGGCTTCATCCAGCTTGTCCCGTACGGGTTCCCAGGCGATCTCACCGGTGATGGTGCGGGTAACGGGGCTCGGAGATGCGAGCTCAAGTTGGAGGTGTGATTCTTCCATGGGGTTGGTTTTCCTTGCGTTTTTGTTGCTCTTAGCCGAATGAGGCCAAATTGATAGCACTTCAGGCACCCAAGTCAAGGGAATTGGCCGGGGTTTCGGGCCCTGGCGGGGCTATGGCCAAAGGCCTGACTGTGGTTTAGACTCGGGTCATCCATGAGGCCACGAACGAGACAGGGTGAAGGCACGGTTCGGCCCGAAAAATTGCGGGCCTGCGGCGAGGGTGTGGTCATCGAGCCCGGGGCGGTGATCCTGCACCCGGAGAACGTCTCGCTCGGCGACTACGTGTACGTGGGCCACTATGCCGTGCTCAACGGCTACCACACCGGGGAGCTTGTGTGTGGCGCCGGCACCTGGATTGGACAGCACTGTCTGCTGCATGGCGCCGGGGGCCTCACCCTGGGCGCCGAGGTGGGGGTGGGACCGGGCTGCCGCATTCTCACGTCCACTCACGCCGATCCCGGCCCGGGCGAGCCCATCATGCGTGGCGCCCTGGAGCTGGCGCCCGTGTCCATCGGGGACGGCAGCGACCTGGGCTGCAACGCGGTGATCCTGCCGGGCGTGACCATCGGTCGGCGCGTGCAGGTGGGCGCCGGGGCCGTGGTGCGCGTCGATCTCCCGGACGACTGCCTGGCAGCGGGGGTGCCCGCCCGGGTGGTGGGGCGGCGCCGGTGAGCACCTCGGCCGAGACGGCCCACGCGAGCAACCGCCGTTGGGCCTCCCTCGGACTCCCCCTGCGGGCGCGGCGCAACACCTGGATCGTCACCACCGCGGTCCTCGCTTATTACCTGCTCACCATGTCCCGGGATCTGTCTTTTTACGACAGCGCCGAGCTGGCCCTGGTGGCCGCCGACGGCGGGCTCGGTCACCCGCTGGGCCAGCCATTGCACACGATGCTGGGCTGGCTCTTTGCCCGGCTGCCGGGCATCCCGACGCTCTTTGGCCTGAACCTGCTGTCCGCCCTGCCCGCGGCCCTCACCGTGGTGCCCCTGGTGAGCATCGCCGAGGCCCTGGTCGGCCCGTCCACCGAAGCGCCTGACACGCCGGCCTGGCTCCGCGGCGACGTGATTCTCCCGGTGGGGGTCGGGCTCCTCGCCGTGCAGCCGGCCCTGTGGGAGAACGCCACCCGGGTGGAGGTCTACTGCCTGGCCACCCTCTGCGCCACCTGGGCCGTGGCTCGCGCCGCGCCCCTCTTTGCCCGGCCTGACCTGCGCCAACCCCGGGACTGGATCGCCGCAGGTGTGGCCCTCGGCCTGTGCGCCTCGGTGAATGCGGTCATCGCCCTGTCCGCGGTCCTCGCCCTGGCGCCGGTCTTTGCGGTGGCGGTCTACCGCCGGCAGATCCGCGGGCTCGACGTGCTGCGCGGCCTGTGCGGCGGCTTCGCGGGGCTGCTGCCCTTCCTGTACATTCCTCTGGTGGCCGGACGCACCGACGTTTTTGTGTGGGGCGCTCCCACAGGCGGTGAGCCCCTGCGACGCTACCTCACCAACGCCGACTTCGTGCACAACCAGGGCATCACTGCCGCGCAAATCGCCGACAACCTGATCCGCTGGGTCGGCTGGGCCGGCTCCCACATGCTGCTCCCGCTCCTGGTCGTCGGCCTGGTGGCGCACTGGTTCCTGGGTCGTCGCTCCGGGCTGGGCCGCGGGTTTGCCAGCCTCGCGCTGGCGTTTGGCCTGCTCATGCTCCTGCAGAACGTGATCTTCTGGCCCGCCATTCCGGACTACCTGGGCTACCTCGCCCTCGCGGTGGGGGTGCTTGGCGCCGGGGCCTGCGCGGGGGTGGTGCGACTCGCCGCCCTGGGCGGGCGGCCGCGCTGGCTGGCCGTGGGGTTGGGCGTGGCGCTGTTGCTGGGTGTGTCCCTCGCCCACCCCGCGGTCTACGAGCGCAGCCGTCACCGGGATCGTCTGGCCCGCACCTTGTCCGAGGGCGCCCTCAAAACCGCGCCGCGCCACGCGATCCTGATTGTGAGCTCTGACCACTGGGTGTTTCCGATGCTGTACCTGCGGCAGATCGAGCGACTGCGCCCGGACCTCGTGGTGCTGCCCGTGGGGCTATCGGGTGCCTCGTGGTACTGGGGCCAGCTACACCGGCGGCACCCTGATTTGCGACGGTTCCGGACTCGGGGTCCGGGGGGGCGTTCCGGGCGGATCCGTCGGTTCCTCGCGGCCAACCCGGACCGCCCGGTGCTCTACGAGCACTACGGCCTGGCCATCGGACTGGGGCGACGTCCCGGCTGCCCCGGACCCTGGCTGGTGGCCGACAGTAACGCCTGCCGTGGCAACTTCGCCCGGCTGCCTGACGCCATGGGTCCGGCGCTCGATCGAACGTCCGGCGCGCTGGGTGAGGGCTCCCCCGGCGCCGACGCAGTGGCCGCCCGCGTCACCCTCGAGCGCGGCATTCTCCTGTGGCGCTTCGGCCGCCCCACAGCGGCGCTACGCGTCCTGCGCGCCGGTGTGCCCCTGGCCCATCGACCGGCGCTGGCCAGGCTGGACGTCACCCACGCCGGCACCTTCCGCGGCCCGCCGCTGCGCTGGAAGAAAAAAGTGCTCATCGGCCACTGGTCTCAGAACCTGTTCCTGGCCGCCCGCCTCCTGCACGCCGCGGACCACGACCAGGCCGCCCGCGCTCACCTCCGCGCCGCCGCCCAGGGCGACCTCCCCGAAGCCCGCCAGAGCTTTGAGTAACGGGTCGCGTCCTGTTCTCCGCCCCTTTGAACTGCGATTGTTGATTCCCGGTGCTGGTGAGGGAGTTAGCGCGGGGGCTGGGCAAAGGGGCGGGCGCGGAGGCGGCGGATCACTTCGGCGTTGTACGGGGCCTGGTGGTACTCGCCAAAGACGGCGAGGCCCACGGCGCCGACGTTGCGGGTGTTGCCTGTGGAGCGGGCGGCGTAGCTGTTTCGTACGGAGCCGAAGCGGAAGGCGGCCACGTTGTGCTGGCTGGTGCGGAAGCCGCGGATGAAGACGCGGCCGTAGGGCTCCACGATGTAGCCGCGCTTGGTGAAAGAAGCGCGCTTGCCGTCGATGACGTCGAGGCCGTCCACCGAGGCGACGATCTCGAAGCGCTGGTTGGAGTAGCTCTGCACGAAGATGCCGTAGCGGGTGCCGGCCCGGCCCATGACGATGGTCTTGCCGCTGAGCTGCACGCCGGAGAGAGGGCGGCGGTAGCTGTCAACGAGCTGCACGGTGAGGCCCGCTTGCACGCGGTAGGCCGGCAGGGCGCCGCAGCAGCGTCTGCGAAGGTGGCGGGTCATGGCCACGAGCCCCTGATAGTCGTTGTAGTGGATGGATACCACGCCGTCGGGGCGGGTGCGCGCCCGCTGGAAGGTGGTGAAGCTCACCCGGCTGCGCACGCGCTCGCCAAAAACCGTGGCGAGGCCCGGCCGGTAGGTGGGCCGCGGGCGGTAGATGCGGTAGTTATTCCGGTTGGGGAGATGGTAGGCCGAAGAGGGGGCGCCGGGGGCAGGCGGCGGGATGGTGACCCCGGAGCGGTGGTACCGTGCCCCGGGTGCGCCGCCGCCAGATCGGGAGGTCGGGTGGTCGCTGCCGGAGGCCGGCCCCCGGGAGCCGCGGCCATAGCTTTCGGCGGTGCCGGCGCTGCCCGAGTCGCTGGTGGACTCGGTCTGGTAGCCCGAATAGGACTTGTTGGGACCGGACGAGCGGTACGACCCGGGGGCGGCGCATCCGGCGGTGGCGAGCAAAGTCACTGAAATCGCGGCGATGGTTGTACGGATCATGATGTGCTCCTACTGCGTGATTCAGCAAGGGAACGACCTGTGGGGGCTGTTGCTTACACGGAGGGCGTGGATTTTGCGGGGGACGGGGATTTCACTTGAGGTAGTCGCCGACGCAGGCCGCGAGCTCCGGGCAGCTCCGCTCGCCGTTGGCCGCCAGGCACTCGGCAATCTGCTTGGCCTGGGGGCGGTCGCGCTTTTTTATGGCGAGCAACGTTTGGGAGCAACGCTTGCGACAGGCCGACTCGCTTTTGTTGCCGCGGTGGCACTTGCAGTAGTTCTTGCACCCCTTACGGATGTCGCCGTCTCCGCAGCCGGCGAGCAGCACCAGGATTACGGCCAGGGGAAAAAAAATACGCCAGAGCATGTCGGAGTTGATACCAGAGATGGACCTCAAATTCTAGAGAACCGCCGGGTCGTCATTCCCGTCCGAAGGCGGGAATCCGGGAGCTGAGCGCTACATGCCCGAAGACGTGAGTTTTTGGATTTGTCGCCCGATTCGCTGTCGGTCCACCGCGGTGGCGGCGAGGCGCTGGGCCTGGCGGAGCACTTCGAGGGCGCCTGCGGTTTGTTTTGTCCTGGCGAGGAGATCGGCCAACTCCAAGGCGAGGTCTGTGGCCCGGGGGTCACTTTTGAGCCCGGCTCGCAGGGCGGCCTCGGCTTTGTCGGGGCGCCCCAGGGCCAGGTGGGCGCGGGCCACGGCGAGGCGGGCGGCCCGGGATCGCGGTGCCACCAGGAGCGCGCGCGTGTTGTAGCGCAGGGTGTCGGCGTGGTCACCCTCCACCGCGGCCAAGCGCCCGCGCGTGAGCAGCCCGCCCAGGTGCCGGGGATGGTCCTTGAGGAGGCGGTCCAGCTCGGCCCGGGCCTGGTTGGGTTTGGACGCGCGGAGCAGATCCTGGGCGAGTCGCAGCCGGAGCTCGGCCGACCGCGGAAACTGCAGGAGCAGCCGCTGCCGCGCCCGGATGCGGTGGCGCGCGGCGCCGTAGCGGCGATGCTGATCATATCCCCAGACGATGACCACCGCGGGCATGGTCAGCATCACGGCCACCACCGCCCCAATGATCAGCCGTCTTTGTACCCGGGCCCGGCGGCACCGGGGCCCGAGCCCTTTGCCGTTCCAGTGCTTGATGCAGTCCGGACAGAAGTTCTGGCCGCAGCGCTCACAGGGGGTGTCAGCTGGCACGCCGGGGTGGTAGGGACACTCGCTCTTTGGGCGTTTTTTTTTGTCGTCGCTGGCGCCGCCGCGGATCATTACTCGACGGAAACGCCAGCTTTGGCGTCGGCGTCAGCAGTGACAGGAGCAGCGGCAGGGCCGAGCAGCGCCACGATGTCCGGCGCGGTACTGAAGACGTCGCTCTCCTGGTGGTGGTCCAGGTACAGCACGTAGGCCGCCACCTCGTCTGCAGGGTGCATGGCCGCCAGGTTCCGCGCGGCGGTGAGCAGCTGCTCCACGGGGACCGTCTTGGTGAAGGTCTCCTCGGTCTCGCCTCCCTGGTGCTTGACGCCGATGGAGTCGAGGTACTCGATGAGCATCTTGCGGCGGTGGTGCAGGAGCCACTCGTACAGCAGGTGGTCGGCCACCTCTTCGTTGTCGTTTTCCAGGGACGCCACCACCCGCCCGGCCCAGATCTTGCGCCGGGCTTTTTGGGAGACCACCCGCGACGGCACCTTGGTGTTGAGGTTGGCCTGGCGCAGGGTGGTCTTGAGCTGGTTCGAGTTCAGTTGCTCACAGATGGTGGTAATTCGCTCCGCGCCGAGACGTGTACAGATGTCAATGGGTCGCATATTTGTCACCGGTGCGCGGAATCGCCGCGCTACAGCGGTTCACCATAGGGGTATTGGCCCGGGAGCGTCAAGCGGCTCTGATCATCGCGGAACCATTTCTCCGAGATACACCGCGTTCAGGGTGTCCGGTCGCCCCAGCCGGGTCTTGAGTGTGAACCACAGCAGGCTCGCCCACAGCCCTTCGGCGCTCAGGCTGATGAGCCGCACTTTCTCCCGCAAGGTCAGCAACGGTCCGAGGTGCTGTTCAAGCTCTGCGTTGGTGTGCAGTCGGGCGCCCGGGGCGATTTCCAGAGCCGCCAGGCCGAATCGAAGCCCCTTCCCAGGGGGCCGGCCCGGATCCTGGGGTGGGGGGCTCCAGGCGGTCTGTACGACCACCGTATGGGGACGCTTCCGGGCGGTGGCCAGGGCCACTGAATCGGTGAGCAGCACCTGGCGCTGGCGCCGCAGCCGGTCCAGGAGCGCCGGGTTTGGGGTCGTGCCGGTGACCGTTTCGGGTGGCGTGGGCCGGTCCGCGGGGTAGGATTTTGGCCGCGGGCGCGCGCGGGGCGCCGGGGCCGTGGACCGCGGACGACGTTGCTGCCGCCAGGCGGCGTAACCACCTCGCAGAATGCTCAGCCGTTCGGGGGAGGCCCCCGCGGCGTAGAGTGCGAGGTAGGCCCGGGCGGCCACCGCCTGGTCGGCGAGGTCCGGACCGCGGTGTACGAGCACCACCGTTGTTGTCGCCGGGAACCCGAGCCGGGACAGGGGTCTGCTCTGGACGGGCAGTCGGCGGCGTGCCAGGACCCGGGCCAGCAGCGCGCGTCCTTGCGGATCGTTGATGGCGCCGGGCAGGTGGCCCCTGCGGAACTGCCGGGCCGAGCGTAGATCGAGGATCTTCAGGGTCGGGTTGGACAGCTGCTGCTGCACCCAGGCGGCTTCCATGGATCCCTTGAACAGCGTGTGCGGAACGGTCGCCGCGCCTGGTCGGGCGGCCACGTGGCGCCGCGCCGAGCGACGTTCCGATCCGGTGAGGATGGGCAGCACCACCTTGCTACTTTTGACCGTCGGCGCGGGCTCATCCACGCAGGCGCAGAGGCCGAGCAGGGTCACGGCGGCGGCGCCAATCAGCTGCTGCAGGACGTCGCGCGGCACAGGGTGAGCAGGGCCTTGACCTTTTTGAGGTCAGCTGGCTTGTACATGACGTTGCGCAGCTTTCCCCGGAGCGTTTTTACGACGCCCCGGAGCTGCTTGGTGAAGTCGGCGGAGGGCTTGAGCACCTTCAGACCGCTGCGCTGCATGGCGTTCAGGGCTTTGGTGTTGAGGGACTCCGAGGTGCGGTTCAGGTAGCTCTGCATGACCCGGGCTTTGTCCTCGACGATCTTCTGCTGGGCGGGGGTCAGCTTTTCGAAAGCGTCGTTGCGGACCAACATCGAGCCGATGGCCATGGTGATCCGGTAGCCGAGGGTGTACCTGACGCTGGTGTGCCATTGGAGGGCCTGGGTGGAGTGCGGCATCCCATAGACGGTGTCGATGGTGCCTGCCTGCAGGGACGCCAATACATCGGTCACCGGGAGCTTGTGGCCCTGCATACCCATGATCTTGAACAGCGCGGTGGCCATGGGATCGTGCTTCCATTGCCAGATTTTGCAGCGCTTGACATCGGATAGGGAGCGGATGGGATTTTTGGAGTAGAGGTACACCCAGCCCACGCTTGCCATGGCCAGCAGACGGTAGCCCAGTTTTTTATATCGCCTCCGAAAGAGCGGCTCCATGGACTTGAGGACAAAACGAAACTCTTTGTAGGAGCGGTAGAGCCGGGGCAGCTCCAGCACGCGGATGGAGCCGTCGATGGAGGAAAGGGCCGCTGACGCCGCCACCATTCCCTGGATCTGGCCGGTCTTCATGCGGTTCAGGGCGCGTTGCTCAGTGCCTGCCACGGCACCAAAATAAATTTTGAACACCACCTTGCCCCCGGTCTTGTTTTTGACTCCAGCGGCGAAGCTGGACATGGCGTGCGCCCAGGGGCCGCCGCGCGGCATCACCGTGGCGACCTTGAGGGTGGCCGGGGCGGCCCGGAGGGGGTAGCTGCCGCCGAGCAGTAGCAGCGCCAGTGTGCCTGGGATCAGCACCCGTTTCATGGTGTGCCTCCGCGCGCCACGCGGCCGGGGCCACGCGGACTTTGTTGTCCGAGGAAATCGTCCTTGCGCCGCAAGAGCTGCCGGGCCATGCGCTGGGCGAGGGTGTTGGGTAGTCGCAGGAGGGGCGCGTCCTGCAATCGAAAGCGCAGCACCTCTTGTAGGAGCGCCACAAAGAGCGCCCGTTTGTTCTTGGGGCGGATGGGGACCGTGCGCGCGGACGTTCCACGTCCCACGCGCTCGAACTCGACGCTCTGGAACTGCCAGGCCCAGTAGCGGGCGTAGAGCACGAGATACAACAGGTGTCGGCGGCGGGTGAGCCGGATGGCCTGCGTAAAATAATTCTGGGACTTGATGGCACTTCCTCCCGTCATCAGGTCCCGTCCATAGTACAGGGCGAGACCTCCGACGGGGAGGGCGTTTGCGTACCGCGGGTTCAGGGCCACCGCGCGTTCGAGCAGCAGCGGGATCTTGCCGATCATCTGCAACAGCCAGGGCTGATCAATGCCCAGCAGCAGCGCGCTGCCGGCGCCGAGGGCGGTCCAGGTCAGGGCGGGCACCGCCCGCTTGTCCAGCTTGGCGAGCTGCCGCTTCACCTCGGCTTTTTTTGTGAGCTGCAGGGTGAAGCGCGCGCCGTGGGTGCGTAACAGGCGCAACCCCAACTCGTACACCTTGACGTACTGCATGCGCGCCCGGCGCCGCAGACGCTCGGCGGCCTCGGGATCGGTCTCCCGCGCGCGCTCGTAGTCGGCCTGCAAAAAGCCGAAGGTGTATTCGTAGAGGCCGCGGCAGAGCAGCCGGAGCAGGGTGGGGTTCTCGGGGTCTGACGCGAGCAGCCCCTCGAGCACCACGAGCAGGGCCGGCGTGGCCTGGCGCGCCATCTCCGGGTCTTTGTAGGAGAAGAGCACGGACACGGACTTGTCCAGGACAGGACCGCTTTTGCGGATGACGTAGCGGGTCAGGTTGCAGCTCGTCGTGATCATCGCGATCACCAGCAGGCCGGCGAACAACAGTGGGCTGCGTAGCGCAGGTTTGGAATGCATGAGATCTCCACGGATCAATTGGACGACTTTATCATAGATCCCATTCAAGACCGGATTTCACCGGCCCGGGGGAACATCACCCCCAGAGGGCCGGTAATCCGTCGTAGATGGCGCCAGGGCCGGCATCGCACCCTCGGGGGCGCCCCCCGGGTCGGCTCAGCCGGGAGGATGTAAGAAAAGTAGGACATGTAACCAGGTGTGTGTTAGTGTGTGCAAAGAGTGGTCAGAGATCTTGGATGAAGTGGATCCACCGCTTCCGGATCTCGGACCGATGGGCAATCGAAAATGGTAAGATGGTGACGCTTTCATGAGAAAACACCGCCACACATTACATGTGCTTCTGGGAGCTGCGCTCTACATCCCGCTTTGTCTGGTGGCGCCATTTGCGCCCGCGGCGCAGTCTGCGCCGGCGACGTCCCGCGCGGGCCTGGAGCGCGAGGTCTTTTTGGCGTCGCTCTATCGGAAGCCGCTGCCCTCCGTGGCGGAGATCCCCAGTGAGACCCTGCGCCGGGATCGTCCGGGCTACTGGCACGGCATCTCCGACCAGGTGCTGCTAAAGCGCATCCAGACCCAGCCCATCGAACGCATCACGTTCAACCGCGGGGGGTCCAGTCTGTCGCTGCGCCTGCGGCTGGCGGACGGCTCCAGCGCGGCCTTCAAGCCCGAGCAGATCCACCCCCAGACCGTGCCTCGCAAGGAGATCGCCTCGTACCGCCTCAACCGTCTCCTGGGTTTGAGCCGGGTGCCGCCGGCCACCTGGCGGGTGCTCACCTGGCGGGACCTGTACGCAAAGATCGATCCCGAGGAGAAGCGGTTCTTTTTCCGGTTCAAAAAAGAGGCGAAGTTTCGCAAGGGCGGCAAGCTGGTGGGTGAGGTGTCCTGGTGGATCCCGAAGATCCGGTACATCCCCATCGACCGGTGGAAGGCGCGCAAACGGTGGCACCAGTGGCTCAAGGCCTACAAGTGGCTGCCGACCCGGTATGCCGAGGTCACTGCGCAGCTGTCGGTGATGCTGCTTTACGATTTTCTGATCAACAACCCGGATCGTTTTTCGGGCTTTAACACCATGGGCACGCCGGACACGAAGTTTTTGTACTTCATGGACAACACCTACTCCTTTTTCCCCAGGCCCAAGGGCGGCGATAATGCGCGCACGGGCCTCGAGCGGGTGCAGCGCTTCTCACGCAAGTTCTTCAGACACTTGAAGGCGCTGACCTACGCGCGGCTCAAGCGGGGAATGGCCCAGTCTGCGGATGCTCCCATGCCGCTTTTGTCTGAGCCTGAGATGCGCATGGTCATCGCCCGGCGGAATCACGCCGTGCAGCATATCAATTGGGTCATCGCGCGGTACGGCTGGGAAAAGACGATGGTGTTTCCATGACCGAGGCCCTTTGTCCCAGCTGCAGCACCGCGGTGCATCCGCTGCTTGGGGACGCCCCCCTCGTGCTGGGGGATCGGGTGGTGATGTGTTGCTCCGACGCCTGCCGGGAGATGGTGCGCGAGGGCCTCGTGCCCGATGCAAAACCGCAGTCCGCCGGGGCGTATGACGCTGACGTTCCGGT
>Ga0180009_10003671_pt1 | contig 17317 bp, 14 predicted proteins | sample OS_PC_MetaG_FD_123537 | JGI IMG/M metagenome (GOLD analysis project Ga0180009, IMG submission 123537) | Groundwater microbial communities from the Aspo Hard Rock Laboratory (HRL) deep subsurface site, Sweden - OS_PC_MetaG | ecosystem: Environmental > Aquatic > Deep subsurface > Groundwater... | reverse complement strand
TCTCCAATATGCTCGGCTCACCGGAGATGCGCATCGAGATCGGCGCCCCCTTCAATCTGGCCCGACACGACACCGTGTTGCTTGCCAGCGACGGATTATTCGACAACCTGCACGTCGATGAGATTGTCGAGCGCATGCGCTGCGGCCCTATGAATATAGGGGCGAAAGCCTTGTATGAAGACAGCCGCAAGCGCATGGATCAGGATCAGAAGGACACGCCGAGCAAGCCGGATGACCTGAGTTTCATCCTCTATCGCCCCTTGTGAGTTAGCCGCGAAAAGTCGTGCTGGACATTATTTTACGATTGTATCTTTCCTTTTTCGTTAAAGTTTCTATAATCTGATGCCGTTAGATTGCGCGAACCATTAACTAGGAGGTTATCCTCATGGCAGTAAAAAAGAAGACTGTGAAACGTAAGACCGCTACCAAGAAAGTTGCAACCAAGAAGAAGGTTGCTGCAAAACGGAAAGTGGTTGCCAAGAAAAAAGTGGCTAAGAAGCGCGTAGCCAAGAAGGGCGGCAAGAAAAAAGCCGCTAAGAAAAAGGCTGCTAAGAAAAAAGTAGCCAAGAAGGGCGGCAAGAAAAAGGCCGCTAAGAAAAAGGCAGGCAAGAAAAAGGCTGCTAAGAAAAAAGTAGCCAAGAAAGGTGGCAAGAAGAAAGCCGCCAAGAAGCGCGTCGCAAAGAAGAAGACCGCCGCCAAGTAAACAGCTCATCCATAATTGAGCGTTTACAGGTGGTTTAAGCCCCCTGTTACTATCCTCGGCCCGCGCAAGCGGGCCTTTTTTATTCAGTCACTTAGCGTCATTTCACATCGGATCAACGAGTGCATAACGCTGTCTCGTCGTCAGCCTGAATTCGCCGCCGACACAGCGACATTCACAGCAAAAATGTTCGCGCATCACGTCCACGCAGCGTTACATCACACGGGAGATTCATGCTCTGCGAGTGATTCATCGAAGATGAAACAGCGGTGTAATTCACATGTTCAGATAACTAAATCGTTGCGTGAGCGCAACACATTTCATGCGGCAATATCGGCTGAATAAGAGCCCATCATCGATTCAGATTGGGCATCTGAACTCCGCGCATATCCCATTCACGGACGTTGTGATCAGCTAACATCAGCCGCCGATGAACGACTGCAGACCAAACATCTCAACGGTGAGGATGGAGTCTCAAGCGGAATCCGCGCGTAGCAATCGGGCGTAGTGACGGCGGTTCTTGATGAGTCGTTGTCGGGTCGCTGACCAGGGGTCTTGCCAGGCCAGTGGCTTGTCCATGAGTGCATGACACAGCGTCAGCAGACCCTGCACGTCGTCGAGATGCACGAATTCGGGGGCAGGTCCCTGCGGTCGCGCACAGTCAGCACCACCCTCGTAGCCCTGATTGTGATAGTTGCCGAGCGGCACAGTGAGACCGATGGTGGGGATACCGAAGGCGGTTGCGGCAGTCGCTTCGCAGGCGCCGCCATCCATGATGCGGCGTTGATAGGCCTTGGGCAGCAAGCGTTCCGCAAGCTCACTCAGAAGCTGCATGCCCGCGGCATCAAACACCGTGCGTCGATCTCCCAAACGCACGACCGGACCTTTGCCGACAATGGCGCCTGGCAAGGTACGCGAGGCCTCAAGGCTCACTGCGACCAACGGACGCCGCCGTTTGTCCATCCAGCCCAATTCAAGATGGGCAATGACACCGACGAAACCCACCTCCTCGGCACGCGTCAGCACACCAATGAAAGGCGGTCGTTGCGCGCCACGTTTGCGGTACAGCGCGCGTGCGGTTTGCAGTATGGCGAACACACCCACCAGATCATCAGCGGCCTTGGTATAGACACGCCGCCCGCTTTGCCAGACCGGCGCACGAAACGCGAAGCCCCCGTACAGTGCAGCAGCATTAGGTATGTCGCGATGCAGTTGGTCATTGGCAAATACCACTTCGGCATGTTGCAGCGCATAACCTTTGGGATGCAGCCGCACCTTGCGCAATACGCCCTCGGCGACATAGCCCGCACCGGCCGATAGCCACACCTTGGCGCCATTCACATGCTTCACCGGTGAACCGCCATGCCAGGTGATTTCCAAGCGTCGAGTACTCAACCAGCGATCCGCGTGAAAACCGGGATGATCCATGTGCGCGATGAACAGTCGCACCGGGATATCCGTGCGGGTTCTGAGCAGGCGTTTATAATCGGCCGCGCTATCGACTCCGACCAGAAGATTGCCATGCGGATCGCGGCAATGGGGTATGTCCCAGCGATCAAGCGCGGCCTCGGCGAAGCTGCGCACCTGCTGTTCACGAAAGGGGGCGGTGGGCTGTTCGAGCAGATCAAACAGGAAGCGCTGTTGAGTTTGGTTCACGGATTATCCTATTGGCTGACAGGGGACGCCATCGCGCTGGAAATGAATTCAAGCTCGACAGTCACGGGGCCGGCAGGATCCAGCCCGGTATACAGCGCACGCAGGCTGCCGAGTTGCGCCGGCCGTAGCGATGTCAGACTGCCCAGCGACAACAGATCGCCCGGATTCAAATGCCGACCGCGGGCCTGCACGGCATCGCGCAACCACTCAACTATCGCCAATGGGTGACCCAGCAGATCTCGTCCCTGTCCCGTGATCGGTTCGCCTTGCGACGATTCTAATGAAACCTGGAATTCGGCCAGGCGTCGGTGCCAATCCTCGCCTGCACGCAACGGAATAGGCGTACCCAGCACACCCCAGCGCGCGCCGACATTGGCTGCCTGCAACAGCGGCGCAGTGATCCGCACCTGTGGGTCATAGAGCAGATCGGGCACTTCTATAAAGGGAACCACCGCATCAATAGCGCGCAACAATTCGGACCAATCGCGCGCCTGATTGATGGAGACATCCGCAACCCGCACGAGCAGATCGGCCTCAACCAACAAGCGCGCACCACTCTGCACCGAGATTCGCGCCGGACTCGGCAGCAGCATGTCATGTAACAGTAATCCTAATAAGGGATGATCCACACTGAAACGCTGCTGGGCTACACGTGATGTCAGGCCGGCCTTGTAACCGACAACGCCGCCCATTGATGACATCAGCCGGAGGACATAGGCGTCCTGCACCTGCTCCGCCGTGATCAGATCCGCGCCTGACAACACATCCGAGGCAAAGGCGGGCGCTTCGAATTGCTCTGCCAAGCGCGCAGCAGCAACAGGCGCCAAATCCTGGGCAGTTACACCACTACAAAGGGCGATCCATAACCAGAATCCGACACAGTTCAACGCTTTCATCATTGTCCACGAGTATGTTGAGTACGATGCAGCCCTACCGACGTGCAAATTTTTCGCTCAAATCATCATTGCACTGTCCCAGGGCACGGGCAGACCCGATGGAAACGATACAGAAATACCTCAATCGCGCAATCACTTTGGATGGTCGCTTGATCTGGCGCAAATCCTGCATCGGCGCGAGCTGAGATACTGATCAACAACACCAACCGACACCAAAGAGGAAACATCATCATGGCCCCATCGCCAACCGAAAATCAGATCTACGCCATTCTTGACCATGTCATGGACCCGGAGCTGAATCATAGTCTGGTCGAGCTGGGCATGATCCGTGACATCGATATCGATGAAGGCCGCGTGCATGTCGAATTGCAGTTGACCACACCGCACTGCCCGTTCGCCGGCGAGATCGAGCAGCGTATCCGGACTGCCCTAATGGAAATGGACAGCATCAACGAGGTCGCCATCAACCGCCCCTGCGCCGGAGATGCATGACCACAGCAAACCCGGGACAGCAATCAGTTTTTTCAATAGCTTGCTAAAGATCGTACCCACAGTGCCGACTACCAAGGACACCTAATCGGTTGCGAAGAACCTGACTGTACGCTGCGCGATTCACCCTCGCGGCAGATAACACAGCCAGGGTTGTTGAGACCCACGGGTCCAGCGATGCAACCACCCGTCTTTTGTAGCCAGGAGTCGCACTGTGTCGTCGGAATCTGCAGACACCACCAAACCTCGCGTGCTGGTCGTTGACGACTCACGCGTTATCCGTGTCGCGGCACGCAAGATTCTCAAGGAAGAATTTGAGCCACTGGAAGCCGGCGATGGTGAGGAGGCCTGGGAGCTGCTGAGCAAAAACCAGGACATCGCGCTGGTACTCTCCGATTTGTCCATGCCTTATCTGGATGGCATGGGCCTGCTGCAACGTCTTCGCGAATCCAAGGAAGAGCGTCTGAGCAGCATGCCGATGATCATCGTCACGGGTGCCGAGGACGATGACGAAGCCAAGACCCGCGCCTTTGCCGCAGGCGCCACCGACTTCCTCAGCAAACCGTTCGATTCCATCCAGCTGCTGGCGCACACACGTTCGCACATCCGCCTGCAGAAGACCGCACAGGAACTCAAACAGACCACCGAGGTGCTGGAGAAATCGCCGGCCACCGATCCGTTCACGGGACTGGGCAATCAACGCGCCTTTCTGGAGCGCGGCCAACAGGCATTGGCACACGCGATCCGCCATGGTGGCGAATTGGCGATGCTGCTGTTCCAGGTCGACAACTTCGACAAGATTTTCGTCCAGGAAGGCAAGGCTGTCGGTGGCGCCATCCTCAAGGCGGTGACGGCTGCATTACAGGCCGAAGTCCGCCGTGAAGACACCGCTGCACGCATCAGCATGGCCCGTTTCGGCCTGGTCACCTGCTGTGCCGATACCGACGGCGCGAATAAACTGGCCATGCGTATTTGCCAACGCGTGGCGGCCTCGCCGGTAAAGAACAAAAGCGGCGCACCGTTGCATCTGACACTCAGCGCCAGCCTGGTCTCTCCATCCGTAAACCCGGAAACGCGCTTCGAACCTTTGCTGACCATCATCGTGAAGCGTTTGGAGCGGGCTATCGCGCAGGGGAATTGCGTCGTATCGAGCGATCAGGACGCGGCACCTGTTGTCACTGCGGCGACCGAATCGCCTGCTGCTGCACCAACCGTCACGCCGGAACCACCCGTCGTCGCGCCAGTCATCACTCCGTCCAACAGGTACAGCGCACCTGGTGTCGAAGCCGCACTGGCAATGCTGGCACGCGGCGACACGGCAGATTTGGGGCCGTATCTCGACAACCTTGCCCGCACTTTACTACCGTTATTGCAGCATTGGAATAAAACCGGACAACGCGGACTGGATGATGCGCTGAATCAGATTCAAGCACAGTTGAATAATCGTTAACCCATCCAACTTAGTTACGGCATCCCCCCTCTCCCTCTGGGAGAGGGTTGAGTGAGGGTGCCAAATTACACAAATCCCCTCATCCTGGCCTTCTCCCTGAGGGAGAAGGAATGCATTGCTTCACCGCAGCGCTAATTGAATTAGCGCTCGGATAATTAGACCCTTCTCCGCATCTCCCAGCCACCGGGCGCGCTATGCTAGGATGCCTCGCAATCAAGTCGAGGAGAATTAGCCATGCCTACATTCGACGTCGTATCCGAAGTGGACCAGCACGAAGTCAGGAATGCCGTGGACCAGGCCAGTCGAGAGATCGGCGCACGGTTCGATTTCAAGGGCAGTGACGCCAAAGTTGAAATCGTTGAAGGCCATCTGCAGCTGGAAGCGCAGAGCGAATTCCAGATCGACCAGATGCGCGACATCCTCACCGCCAAACTCGCCAAACGCGGCGTCGACGTCGGCGCACTCAAGATCAACAAGGTCGAGACCACCGGTACCCGAGCCCGCCAGAAACTTGAAGTCCGCCAGGGCATCGATCAGGACAGCGCCCGCAAGCTAGTCAAGGTGATCAAGGAAAGCAAGATGAAGGTGCAGGCGAGCATTCAGGGCGAACAGGTGCGTATCACCGGCAAGAAGCGCGACGACCTGCAGGAGGCGATTGCGTTGTTGAAAAAATCGGATCTGGGGTTGCCGCTGCAGTATCAAAATTTCAGAGACTGAAATGTCATGCATCGATGAATAAGGGTGTTGGTTTAACAGAGCAGCCTCTCTGGACACCGCCGCAGTGGGGACAGATCTTCAGCTCTGTCCCCGACTGTGCGGACCAGGCGGTCAAACGAAGTCGCTGAGGCAGCGTGACGGTGGGTTGTTGGGTGGCCCCGCTCTGCTGAGTGGAACCACAACGGGGACAGAGCTGAAGATCTGTCCCCACGGCAGCGGTATATCGGAGAGGTGCCTGCCCCACCGCGGCGGTTCATTGAGAATCAATCCCGCAGCGTCACCGTCTCACCCAACTTAAGCGTCAACGCCTGACTCAGGGTTTCCATCAGCGTGCTGCCGTTCTTGGCATCGATCCAAAGATTGCGTTCAGTATCGAAGGAAAAGTGCGCCGGCCCCAGGTGCGAAGCCACCCATAACTGCTCCAGTGGCTCCTGGCGGTTAACAATAATCTGACCACCATCTTCAAACACAATCTTCAGAACGCCATCGACCATATCCATATCGATATCGTCGCAGGCCGACTCGGCCTCCATCTGCTCCAGGATGTTATCCAGCATTTGGCTGGCGCGTACTGAGTAGGAAATATCCGCCATGGCAACCCCGGTGGTGTTTCTGTGGGAAAGAGGGTGGCTTGCCCGAAGTCAAGGCACCGCGGCCGGGAATGATGGATGACAGGCACTGCCGGCGCAACCGGACCGGCACTGATGGAACCCTGATTTCAATTCTATGGCCCGCCTGCGTTAGAATAGCGCCCTTGCTCCGCCTGCCCGAAGTGGGCCTGGCCCTGAATACCTAATCTTAGTGAGCCCATTTGATGCCTGATACCAGCCCCGTGGTACGCCCCAGCCAGTTCACCTTCGAGGAACTTCTCACCTGTGGTCGTGGTGAAATGTTTGGTCCCGGCAACGCCCAACTCCCCTTGCCTCCAATGCTCATGTTCAATCGCATCTCCCACATCAGCGAGGAAGGCGGGGCGAATGGCAAAGGCGAGATCCGCGCCGAAATGGATATCTCCCCCGACCTGTGGTTTTTCGGTTGTCATTTCGAGGGCGACCCGGTCATGCCCGGCTGCCTGGGCCTGGATGCCATGTGGCAGTTGATCGGCTTTTTTCTCGGCTGGGCCGGCGGCCCCGGGCGCGGGCGCGCACTTGGCAGCGGCGAGGTCAAATTCTCCGGCCAGGTCACGCCGAAAAACAAACTCATCACCTATCAGATAGACATGACCCGCGTCATCAAGCGCAAGCTGTTCATGGGCATCGCCGATGCCGTCATGTCTGTCGATGGCCGCGAGATCTATCACGCCAAGGATCTGCGTGTCGGCCTGTTCACCTCCACCGATAACTTCTGAGGTCCCAAGCAATGCGCAGGGTAGTAGTCACCGGTATCGGCATCGTTTCCTCCATCGGCAATAACAAGAATGAGGTTCTGGAAAGTCTGAAGAGCGGGCGCTCCGGTATCCGTTTCAATGAAGAGTACGCACAGATGGGTTTCCGCAGCCATGTCTGCGGGCCGATTGAAGGCCTGGATCTGGACGCACTGATCGATCGCAAACTGCGGCGTTTCATGGGCGACACCACCGCTTATAACTATGTCGCCATGCAGGAAGCGGTCAACGACTCCGGACTCACCGAAGACATGATTTCCAATCCACGCACCGGCCTGATCGTCGGTTCGGGTGGCGCTTCCACCGCCAGCATCGTGCAGGCCGCCGACACCGCCCGAGAAAAAGGCGTGAAGAAGATCGGGCCGTACGGCGTGACCAAGACCATGTCCTCGACCACCTCCGCGATTCTCGGTACCGCCTTCAAGATCAAGGGCGTCGGCTATTCGATCAGCTCCGCCTGTTCAACCAGCGCGCACTGCATTGGCCACGGCGCCGAACTGGTCCAGTTCGGCAAGCAGGACATCGTCTTCGCCGGCGGCGGCGAAGAAGTGCACTGGACCATGAGCTGCCTGTTCGACGCCATGGGTGCACTGTCCTCCAAATATAACGAGACACCCGAGAAGGCCTCGCGCCCCTACGATGCCAACCGTGATGGTTTTGTCATCTCCGGTGGCGGCGGGCTGGTGGTACTGGAGGAACTCGAACACGCCAAAGCGCGCGGCGCAAAAATCTACGCGGAACTGGTGGGCTACGGTGCGACCTCCGATGGCTACGACATGGTCGCCCCCTCAGGCGAAGGCGCCATCCGCTGCATGCAGCAGGCACTGAGCACGGTCGACACCCCGATCGATTACATCAACGCGCACGGCACCAGCACGCCGGTCGGCGACACCAAGGAGCTGGAAGCGGTGCGCGCGGTGTTTGGCGACAAGATCCCCACCATCACCTCCACCAAATCCGTCACCGGCCATGCCCTCGGCGCGGCCGGCGTCTGCGAGGCGATTTACGCCCTGCTCATGCAGCAGCACGGCTTCATCGCCGCCAGCGCCAATGTCGAAGAACTGGACCCGCAGGCCGTCGGTGTACCGATTGCGCGTGAGCCTATCGACAACGCCAAGCTGGATACGGTGATGTCGAACAGCTTCGGCTTCGGCGGCGCGAACGCCACGCTGGTGTTCCGCAAATTCACAGACTGACACGTCGCAAATAAAAACCTGCATACCCCATCCATCAGCTTCACGGCCTGAGACATGGGTAGGCATATGCGCATTACTCGCCGCAGGATCTATAGACATTGCCAAGCCTGTCATGTCTAAACATGCCTGGAACATAGCAACCTGCCATCCGTGCCATGTTCGGCCACACCACCAATGCAACTGTAAAATTCCTGTGACAATCTCACGGCATTTCTAAACCATGCTATTAATTAGATATAGCTTCCGGGAGCGGTAAAACCGACGGTCTCCTCCCAGACCCAAAGGTGCATGCATGACCGTTCATAAGGCTACACTGCCGCAAAATGATCACCTGCTGAAAAATTGTCGTAAACGCGCTCGCTTATTCATCGAAGCCACGCCCGATCCGATCTTTATCCACGATCAGCAGGGGCACATTCTTGATGCCAACCGCGCCGCTAACCGCATTTTCGGTTTTACAGTTAACCAACTCAAATCACACAGCTTCTATGAACTGTTCAGGGATCCGGACAGCGGCACATTGTCCGCCCGCTGGAAGCAGCTGAAATCCGGTGACTCGCACATCTGGACAGGCCAATTGCGGCAAAAGCGTCGCCCGACAACGTCAGTCGAAATACACAGTCAGCGCACAACATTGAACAGGCGCCTCGTCCTGGTATCCGCCCTGCATATTGACCGACCCAATGAACGATCGGTTGCGGGGACCGCGGACATGCGCGCCGAACAAAAGCTGACTCAAGCACTCGAAAAAAGCGAAGACAGATTCCGCATGCTGGTCGAACAATCACCCGACGCCTTCTACCTGCATGATATGGATGGCGTCATTCTGGACGTGAGCCCGCAGAGCTGCTCCAGTCTGGGTTACCGTCGCGAGCAATTATTGCAGCTTAACGTGGCCGATATTGAGCGGCAGTATACGATTGAGGAACTACACCAGATTTGGCGGGCTATGCAGCCTGGTGTTGCGCATACGTTCACCGGAAAACACAGGAGCAAGGACAGCTCATGTTTCTCAGTCGAGGTTAACAACCGGCGCTTCGATGATGGGGCAAGGCAATTGGTTCTCGCCCTGGTCAGAGACACAACTGATACGGAACGACTGAGTCAACTCATTCAACTTATATTGCACGGTACCGCACGGTGGACGGGCCAGGACTTCCTGGAACTCCTGGTGCGGGAACTGACCGAAGCCCTTGGCATGTACTGCGGATTTGTCTCCGAGGTGACTGATGCCAGTGCAACACGCGTGCGCATTCTCGCCGCCTGGACCAATGGTCACAAAATGGACTGTTTCGAATACGCTCTGGCCGGCACGCCCTGCGCACAGGCATTCGAGAACGGACTATCGCTGATCGAGCGCGATGCACAAACACGCTTCCCGGACGATTTATGGCTGCGGGAAAATGCGCTGGAAGGCTACCTGGCCCTCCCCTTCTATAATGCCGCGGGACAACCCTTGGGCCACATCGGCGTTGTCGACCAGAAACCACTCGCCAACAGCCATTGCCTGGAGGCGGCACTGCGCCTGTTCGCCTGCCGCGCCGGTGCCGAAATCGAGCGTCAGCAGATGCAGGATGCACTGAACGAACGCGAGCAACAGTTGGAAACCCTGCTGGAAGCCAACCAGCAACTCAATGCTCGCCTCGATGTGACCGAAATCATGCGCACGCTGGTCCGCGCGGCAATGCAACTCAGTCACGCTGCAGCGGGCGCTTGGGGTTTGTTCCGTGACGAGCAGATGATCTTTCAGGAATACTACCGCGAGGATCAAGTCATCCCCATTGATTACCGCTTCGCCCCGGGCGCTGGCGTACCCGGACATGTGATCAACACACTCAAACCCTATATCACCAACGATGCCCGCAACGACCCACACGTCCAGCAAGAGGTCCGTGCACAGCTTTACTTCACTGCCCTTGCCAATGTGCCCATTCTGGACCGGAGTGGCAAACTGCTCGGCTGTTTCGAAGTACATGACAAAGCCGGCATAAGCGGATTCGATGCCACGGACGTACAGTGGCTGCAATCACTGGCAGCCGATGCGGCTATCTCCCTGGAAAACGCGCGGCTGTTTGAACAGATTCACGCTCAGCACGATGAACTTGAGCAGCGCATCAATGAACGCACGATGGAACTCGCCGCCGCCAATACTGACCTGGATGCGTTTTCCTATACGGTTTCGCATGATCTTCAGGCGCCATTGCGCGGCATTCTCGGATTCAGCGAAATGCTCTTCCAGGATCATGCCGGGCAACTGGACGAACAGGCAATAAAACATCTACAGCGGATCATCCAGGCGAGCACCCGGATGACCGGCATGATCCAGTCTCTACTGGAGCTATCGCGCATGTCGCATGCGCCGTTATCAACCACCCAGGTCGACCTCAGCCGCATGGTCCGGGAGATTCTTGATGAATTGCGCGATCAGTTCCCCGATCGACAACCGGAATACCGCATTGCAGCGGACATCAGCGTACACGGCGACCGGCATCTGCTGCATATCGCGCTCACCAATCTGCTGAACAACGCCTGGAAATTCACTAGTGGCACAGACTCGGCTCAGATCGAGTTCGGGCGGACTATGCGGGATGGCATTACCGAATATTACGTGCGCGATAATGGTGTTGGCTTCGATATGCAATACGCCAAACGACTGTTCATGCCGTTTCAGCGCATGCATTAGAGCAAGGATTTTGAAGGGACCGGGATCGGCCTCGCTACGGTGCGCCGCATCATACAGCGCCATGGCGGAGAGATCCGGGTCGAAACTGAACCCGATCGCGGCAGCACATTTTATTTCACATTACATTCATAGCTTCAGTCAGCCCTGAAGAGATTATATTGTCGCGTTGCTGTTAATTTAGATGCTCGAAATTGCCGCCCGGGCCAATGTTGCAGAACTGCGCCCGCAGACCGTCGGCATGTCGATCTTGCGCGAGCGCATCGACAATGCCAAGCTAGGCGCTGTTATGTCGACCAGTTTCGGCTTCAACAGCGCGGACGCCACGCTGATATCAGGAAATCCACCGGCTAAGACGCTACGAATACTTACCCGTCAATATGGCGTTTCTGTACAGCGAGATCCGCGCTGGCATGAGCGACGCGCCCGTTATAGCAGAGCCGGATAACAGCGGAAAACCTGCATCGACCCGACACGCCCTGACTCTGGCCGCTATCGGTGTCGTGTTCGGCGATATCGGCACCAGTCCGCTGTACACCGTGAAAGAGGTGTTCGGCGGCCATCACCCCATCGACATCTCCACCGTTAATGTGTTCGGCATCCTGGCGCTGGTATTCTGGTCGCTGATTATTGTTGTCACCCTGAAATATGTCATCTTCATCATGCGCGCCGACAATAAGGGCGAAGGCGGCATCATGGCCATGCTGTCGCTGGTGCAGCGCGTCAAACCGACCAATACTCGCAGTGGCTGGATACTGACCCTGCTCGGGCTGTTCGGTGCCGCGTTGTTTTACGGTGACGGCATTATCACACCCGCCATTTCGGTCCTGTCCGCCGTCGAGGGATTGCGGGTCATCGAACCTACCTTCGGCGCACTCGTTATACCGTTGTCACTGGCGGTACTGATCTTTCTCTTCTCCATTCAACGCCGCGGCACTCAGCGCGTCGGCGCCTGGTTCGGTCCCATTATGTCGGTCTGGTTCCTGACCTTGCTGGTTCTGGGAGTGATTAACATCTGGGAGGCGCCGCAAGTCTTGCGCGGCATCAACCCGCTGTACGCTTACCATTTCTTTGCCGAACACAACGACTATGGCTTTCTGGTGCTCGGCGCCGTGGTGCTGGCCGTGACCGGTGCCGAAGCCCTATACGCCGACATGGGGCATTTCGGGCGCACACCGATTCGGCGCGCCTGGTTTGTTCTGGTCCTGCCGGCATTGGTGATCAATTATTTCGGTCAAGGCGCCCTGCTGCTCGAGCACCCCGAAGCTGTCGTAAATCCGTTCTACCATCAATCGCCTGCCTGGACCTTACCCTTTCTGATCACACTGGCCACATTGGCGACCCTGATCGCATCCCAGGCGGTGATTACCGGCGCCTATTCCGTCACCCAACAGGCCATCCAACTCGGCTATCTGCCGCGCATGGAAATCAAATACACCTCGGCGCAGGAAATGAGCCAGATCTATATCCCGGTAATCAACTGGGCACTGCTGCTGGGCATCGTCGCATTGGTGCTGGGTTTCCAATCCTCCAGTGAGCTGGCCGCAGCCTATGGCATCGCCGTCACCGGTACCATGCTGATCGACACCATTCTCGGCTTCGTCGTAGTCACCAGCCTCTGGAAGTGGAACCGCTACATCGCCATCGCCGGTCTGTGCGTCTTTTTGACCGTCGACATTGCCTACTTCACCGCTAACTCGGCGAAGATTTTCGACGGCGGCTGGTTCCCGTTATTGATCGGCGCGCTGGTGTTCACACTGCTCTCAACCTGGAAACGCGGCCGTGAATTGCTGATGCAAAGCCTCAAACGCGACAACCTGCATCTGGAGCCGTTTCTGGAGCAACTGCTCGCGCATCCGCCACAGCGTGTACCCGGCACGTCCGTATTTCTCACCGCGGACCCGGATGGCATCCCGCATGCATTGCTGCACAACCTCACGCATAACAAGGTCCTGCATGAGCGCGTGCTCTTCCTGACGGTGCAAACAGAATCGGTGCCGCGCGTACCCCCGACCGAACGCATCAACATTAACGATCTGGAAAATGGTTTCTACCGGGTATTCGTGCATTATGGTTTCATGGATACGCAGCACATTCCCAAAGCCTTACTGCAATGCACCAGTCATGGACTCCCGCTCGATCCCATGCAGACCTCATTCTTCCTGAGCCGGGAAACCATCATCACTTCGAAACTGCCCGGCATGGCGCCCTGGCGGGAACGATTATTTATTCAAATGGCGCGGAATGCGGAAAGCGCCATGTCGTACTTCCGGATTCCAACCAATCGCGTGATTGAACTGGGCTCGCAAGTAGAGATCTGATTGATTCCCCTGTCTGGATTATCCCCTGCGCCGCGCGACACCAACCATTCCCAACAACCCCGTCCCGAACAGCCAGGCTGCCGCAGGTACCGGCACAGCCGGTGGTGTTACCACGTCCAATACCGCCGGCGATTCCAGATGGCAGAATTTATCACTGCGCAACGCGGCAATAGTGTCTAAACGATCACTAAGCTTCCGCCACCGATCCGCATGTTCTTGCCAGCCCACTTTCCAGGCCTTCCAGTCCCCATGACCGCCAAGGTGTCTATGAGCATCGCCCGGCACGTCGACATGATCTGCCAGCCTGTCTTTAATCGACGCGAATATCCTGTCGATATGTTCGCCTCTGTCATGTCCGGACAAATCGACATGGCCAAGCCTGGCATCAAGTCCTGCATGTCGATGATGTTCAGATAAATCGACACTGGATGCCTGAAGAGAAAGCGAAGTGGATAATCCGGCACATAGCATGATTACGATTGCCGGGCGGTTCTTGTCAAATTGCTTGATCATATTTTTTCTCCATTATTATTTTTAATTACGATTTTTTATTGGTCCGCGTTACGTCACCGACATGAATACATCCTTGTCATTCCTCACCTGGCTCCGAATCGCCCCGGACAGATATTTTTCGAGAGCGTGCATACTGCTGAACGGCCGTTGTATTTGGCTTTCGACGCATTCCACCGTGCCTACGACACACTCTGGATCATCAGCGTTGCGCCGATAGATACGAACAAGGTAGTTTTCCACTGAGTGCCCCATCGTCTTCTACTTAAATCACGCCCCGACTGTGACAGGCCACGACATACAGATGACTTACAGATTTTTGTTAAGTGTTATCAATATGATATAAGGGGCTTGGGAAAGGCTGCGGGCGCTCGGACATAATTTCGGACCCCAGGCGAAACCTGACCAACTCAGTACCCAAAGGGATGAATGGAGCTGAAACTACGAATGAATGGGCGCGTCGATGATCAAGTGCTATAGCCAACGCCTGGTCAATCCCTTTCGCGGCATCCTCAGTGTTGTCGCTACCGAGGATGCCGATGCGGTCAGCAGTGATGGTGTGCATTGGGCTTTATATATTCAGGGCGAATCCGAAGAGGTGCGCATGAGCGATGGCAGTCTGCGCGATGTGGTGCTGCCGGATACCAAGTTCGGTGATTGGACTGCGAAAGAAGGCCTCAAGCGTTCGCCGGTGCGCAATGTCGCCGATCTTGATCGCATAGACGTGATCGGTCTGCACCTTTTGGAGGCCGTAAAACAAGCCGCCGGACAGCTTCCCTTTCCCTTGCGCGATCAGGATGAACTCTGGCTTTTGGATGCCGCTGACCGACCCTTGGCGTTATTGCACGTAGCCGTTGACGAAGGGGAAAGAGTGACGCCTCGCGATCTGACCTGGAGACCCGGGGAAATCGCCAAGCACGTGTTCACTTCCACTCATGCCCGCATCGATAGCGCGGAACAATCCAATGCTGCACAGCAAGTGGAAGATATCGTCAACCGTGACAACGGCACACAAGCCCATGCCCAGTGGTTTTGGCGCAGCACGGATGGCACGGGTGTCGGTCAGGATGGTGTGAATATCAGCAGCGACCTGGTCGGCCGCACCCTGGCCGATAACGAATTCCCGCCTTTGTTACTCAGCACCGAATGGGCCGTGGAAAATGAACGTGCGCTCGTGCAGGATTTTCTGGATTGGCAGGCTCCTTGGCTGCTGCAACTGCAACATCTCAGTCACGAGCAGCGCAGCCACCTGGAGCAACTCGCAGCACAGCGTGCCGACGCGGTCGCCAAGTGTTTCCGATTGTACCCCGAGGTGATCGATGCGGAGCGCATCACCGCCGCACGCGTCGAGGCTCAGCTACGCGGCGGCTCCGACACAACCGCAAATGCCGACGATGCGGCATTTGCGGTTGATGTCACCTTGATCCCTTACTACCGTGAGTAGCAACTGATCAGTTGCGACTGAGGCCGGCGTTAACGACTGCCGTTGATTGCAAAGCGGTTGCTGGATCAGTGGCGCTGCACGTTGAATGACCGCGGACGCTTTCACGGTAACACGTTGCGGCAACCATAGGCCATCGAGACAACACTCAATTGTTCGGCAGCTCCGCATCCAGCCGCCGTTTGGTGTCGCCCGGCGAGCCGCTGCGTCGTGCCAGCAGGTCGTAGGCCACCGGCACCACGAACAGCGTGAACACCGTCGCGGCGAGGATGCCCCACAGGATCACCGTGCCGATCACCCAGCGTGTCTCGGCGCCGGCGCCGCTGGACAGCAGCAACGGGATCGAGCCGGCCGCGGTGGTGATACCGGTCATCAGAATCGGTCGCAGGCGGATGCCCTAGGCCTCCACCAAGGCCTCGCGGAAGGGTTTGCCGGCATCGCGCAGCTGATTGGCGAACTCGACGATCAGGATGCCGTTCTTCGCCGCCAGGCCCACCAGCATGATCAGACCGATCTGGCTGTACAGATTCAGTGTCTGCCCGGTCAGATACAGGCCGAGCAGCGCGCCGCCGATCGCCAACGGCACGGTGAGCATGATCACGAACGGGTGCACCCAGCTCTCGAACTGCGCGGCCAGCACCAGAAACACCACCACCAGCCCGAGCGCGAACGCGAACAGCACCGAGCCGCTGCTGGTCCTGCAGTCCTGCGATTGACCTTTGTAGTCGACGATGACGTTGGACGGCAGGTGTTCCTCCACCAGCTTCTCGAGGTGCGTCAATGCCTCGCCGAGCACCAGACCGTCGGCGAGGTTCGCCTCCAGGGTAATGGCGCGCACGCGATTGTAACGGTTGAGACTGATCGAATCGGCGAACTCCTCGATGGTTACCAGATTGGCCAGCGGGATCAGCCGGTCGCTGCGTTCGGAGCGCACATACACGTTCTGCAGATCGGTCGGCGTGCGCTGGGCGTCGCGCTCGCCTTCGAGGATCACATCGTATTCCTCGCCGCCCTCGATGTAGGTGGTCACGCGGCGCGAGCCGAGCAGGGTCTCCAGGGTGCGGCCGATGGCGGTGACGGTCACACCGAGATCGGCGGCGCGGTCGTAGTCGATGACCACGCGCAGCTGCGGCTTGGTCTCCTTGTAGTCCCAGTCCAGGCCCTCGAGGCCGGGATTGTCCGCGGCGATCTTCTCCACCAGTATGTCGCGCCATTCGGCGAGTTCCGCGTAGGTGCCGCCGCCGATCACGAACTGCACCGGTTTCTGAGTGCGCGGCCCGAAGCCCTGACGCATCACGGGAAACGCGCGCACGCCCGGAAGGTCGTCGAGGCGCGAGCGCACGTCGTCCATGATCTCCCACGCCGAGCGCCGCTGCGACCAAGGCTTCAGCACCATAATCGCGATGCCAGTGTTGAAGATCTCGAAATTACCGAAGGCGCGCGGCGCGCGCACCAGCAGCCGCTGCACCTCGCCGCTATCGACCAGCGGCATCAGCCGGCTTTCGATCTCGGTCATGTATTCGGCGATGTACTCGTAGGACGAACCCTCCGGACCGTTGACCATGACGAAGAAGGCGCCGCGGTCCTCGCGCGGGGCGTATTCGCTGGGCAGTTCGCGCAGCAACCACAATGAGCCGGCCAGGATGGCGACCAGTATCAGCCACACCACCCAGGTGCGGGTGAGCGCGCCGTGCAGCAGCCGGTCGTAGCCGGCGCGCACCTTGTTGAAGGTGGCGTCTACGACGTGCACGACACGGCCTTCGTGATGCACATTCCGCAGCAGCTTGGAGGCGAGCATCGGCGACAACGACAACGCGACGAAACTGGAGAATGCCACTGCCGCGGCCATGGTCAACGCGAACTCGGAAAACAGCCTG
>Ga0180009_10003670_pt1 | contig 17321 bp, 13 predicted proteins | sample OS_PC_MetaG_FD_123537 | JGI IMG/M metagenome (GOLD analysis project Ga0180009, IMG submission 123537) | Groundwater microbial communities from the Aspo Hard Rock Laboratory (HRL) deep subsurface site, Sweden - OS_PC_MetaG | ecosystem: Environmental > Aquatic > Deep subsurface > Groundwater... | reverse complement strand
CTTGCCGGCAAGATCAGTCCGCCTTATTCCGAAGCTTGGCGGATAATCCGCAAGGCGTGTTGACACTGTCGCCGGCCGGTATCGCATTCGATGACGCGCAGACCTTGCCTGAGTCGTGCCGGTTTACCCGGCAGGACGACAACGATTGGTTGTATAAGGAATCCGTCGATTGGTCCAAACAGGCTTATATCATCGGCGGCGGTCATGTCGGTTTGGCCTTGTCGAGAATCCTGGCGACGCTCGATTTCGATATCACCGTAATCGACGAACGCGAAAACCTCGATACCCTAACACGCAATAGTTATGCAAGACAAAAACTGAAGCTGCCGTATCGCAATGTCGGCAATGCGATACCGGAAGGCAATCAAGTTTATGTCTTTATCATGACGCATAGTCATTATGCCGACCAGAAAATCGCCGAGCACTTGGCCGGCAAAAAAGTCGCCTATCTCGGCGTATTGGGCAGCCGGAAAAAAATTGCCCACCTCAAAGCCAAGCTTGCCGAAACGCTGTCCTGCGATGAGCTTCAACGCATTCGAGGTCCCATCGGCTTGCCGATACATAGCCATACGCCCGAGGAGATCGCAGTCAGTATCGCGGCCGAATTGATACAAATTAGCAATAGTGCGAATTCCGCACCCTGTTTATTAAGTGACTGATCAAAAAAAACCAATAAACAATGGAATGATCAGATGTTTTTGACTATCCGCCGCAATTCAATAATCAAGTTGGGGATATCATCCTGAATAATACTCCATAGAGTATCGTTATCGATTCCCAAATAACCGTGTATCAGTCTGTTGCGCGTTGCGATGATTTGCCGCCAAGGAACTCTCGGATTGGCTTCCCTGACTTCCGCTGGGATATGAGTTGCGGCCTCTCCGATCAATTCAAGATTACGAACCGTTGCGTCATAGTTTAAACCGGTGGTTTCAAATGACTGCCGATCCAATCCTTCACAATAAGCCAAAACATTTTCGGCAAAATGCAGCATATCATTCAAATAAAATCGCCATTCCCGTTCAAACATTCACGGCTTCCCGCTCTATAAAAGGCCGTAATTCGGTTCTAACCGCTTTTTCAGTGACTAAATCGACCGGCACGCCCAGTTCATCTTCCAACAAAAACTGTACACCGAAATATTTTTCCGAGGTAGCCGGCCCGTTAAAGGCTACGATAATATCGACGTCGCTATTCGGCCCCGCTTCATTGCGCACGGTAGAACCAAACAAAGCCAGCCGCGTCACGCCGTAACGCTCCATTAACATAGGTTTTAATTTTTCTAAGATTGCCAATGCGCACTGCCGATTCATAGCATTTATCCGATTGACTCAATTTTCAAATCACGATCTGCCGCGATTCCTGCTCGTCGAATCATGTTCTTGTTTACCATGTGATTGTAGGCACCAAGCCCAAGCTATTAATTTCCTCATTGACTGATTCAAGCGCCTGATGCACTTCTAAAACTCGCTGATAATCCCAATACTTTAGCCGGTCGTTAAGTGCTTGAACGCCTGACGCATGTTTCTTGATTTTCTCTATCTGAACGGAATCGGAAACAGCCACGACAGCCTGAACGGCTGGATTATTGACCGCCTTCAGTAAATTCAAAATCAGGCTGTCAATCGATCCCTTGGTTTGAACTTCAAACACATATACGACGCGCCCCATATTGCCTATGGTTTGCTCCCATAAGGTATCCACACGGGAACCATCCGCCACTTTAACCTCTGTACGACTTTCCAATCCGAGCCATTGACCGATATCTTTCAGCTTATCCCGTATTTCGTCATGGATAAATTCAGCCGCTTCAGAGTCGATCTTCTCGGAACTGACTACATCCTCATTCTGATTTGATTTATAAATGGTGCTGAGATTGTTTTCAACTTGTAATTCTTCCCAAATGAAATAATCCGCAATTAACAAATCGGCATCAAGAAAGCCATTCGCTTTCAATTCCTGCACGATGGTTTTGGTTATTTCCGACAATTCGACATAGCGTTTACCGGTAAGCTGATAATTGTAACGCGGCAGATTATTCACACCGAGGTAATTCAGTCCGACGTAGGCCCGGCGGTTCCATAACATGCATTCATCAGGATGAACATAGCAAAGAATTTCGCTGATCATTGCCGGCCCCATTCCTTTGATTTTCGAACGGAATCGATCCCATCGTTTTTCTACCGGCTGTTCTCCCCACACGAGTTCCGCCAATTCGGTCTTGACGGTATCGAATTCATGATCGGACACCATTTTATCGGTTACATATTTCTTGTTTCCCCAAATCAGCATTGCCCAAAGTTTACCGATGTATTCTTCGAACTCCTCCAATTCCATTTGAAGAATTTTATCCTTTGTCCAAGACCTATAATATTGCTGGCGTGACTTACGCTCCGAAGTATCGCTAGCAAAACGATCAGGCTCATTCTGCTGAAAATTTTTATACGCTTGTATATGCTTTTGAAGTTTAAAAGTATCCACTTTAAAGCTCTAAATTAATAACCATTATCTGAATCATCTCAGATTCTCTTTGCATGAAAAACGATCGCAACAACCGGTTCGGGCTAGATCTCGGCCTCCGCCTCGCTCTGGTTATCGGCATCTTTTTCAATCATGCGGGACTTTTCCGGCTCCACAATCCACTCGCGTGCCATTTCCGTTTTGAGCTGCTGATAAAACGCATCGATTTCCAGGCCGGAATAATTCCATAAGGCTTTCGATGAAAGCTCGCCATTGTGTTTGGCGAGAATGGCGGATAACGGAGCCTGATCTTTATTGTTGGGGCTGACTTTAAGCTTTAGTTTTGACACCAATTCTGTTTTGGGCGCTTTCATTTTTAGGTCTTCCTTAATTTCGGTACCGGTAATAGATGCGATAGCGGCCTGGGCAAGATTTTTAGCGATTTTATTTGCTTTCGTGAATTGTTTTTCAAGCCGATCACAATACAAATCGAGATACTTCAATTTCTCTAATATTTTTTCTTGCTCGGACTTTGATGGAAGTGGCACAGCCAATTCATGAATAACTTTGCGTGATACATTGCGCATCGAATCGCTCGTCCCTGTTGCATTTTGTTTGTAGTATTCGCGTGATATTCTGGAATTATTGACAAGATTGACCCAAGGCTTTAGGTCATCATCAATAAAATTCAGTCTAATTATTTTGTCACTCATCATAAGTTTTTCCGGCACATCTACTGGTGCGATGACGCTCTTAGCAACAAGCTCAGCTGTGTTTGCTCGTGAAAGCATAAAGTCCAATGGTTTGACTTCATGTTCGGGACGAGCTTCTAAATTGAGAGGCAGCGCCTTATTCTCTTCGCTCTTAAATTTCCCCCAAGTGACCGCACTGACCTTCAGAACGCCCCACTCACCTTTTTCTCGTGGTGTTGGATTACATTTAGGACTCCATCCAGAGTCTGAAGAATGTATCAAATCTTCCAAAAGAACCCATCGCCAGCCTTTTGGCAGGACTATGTCCGACTCTACTTCTTTTAATTTTGCAGTCCTCTTTGCTGATTTGAATTTTGACAAATGCCTTAAATAATTTTCGACATCTTCCTCAGTTCTCTCTGATAAGTGGCCAATGATCGCAAGTTCTCTGAGAGTTTGTTTTAAATCGACGACATCAACAGAGCCATCAAATAATAATGGAAAACTACTTTGCACACGCAGCCAGGCATCTTTGAGTTCGTGGGGGCTTTGGGCGTTGGCGAGAGTGTCCAGTGCGGTGGTGCGGGTCAGGGTTTGCAGTTTGCGGCGTTTTTGTTGTTGAGCTTCCAATTTGTCGCAAAGCGCCATGAGCTCATCGACTTTGGCGACAATGCGTTTTTGTTCTTCTAGTACTGGTAATGATGTTGGTAAGGCCAAAAGATCATTTTGTCTGATTCCAGAAACAGTGGTTCCCTTTCCCTTAATTTTTCTCGTTTTATACAGTATCAGAAAGAAATCTCTATCCACCTCTTCAGGAAGCTCAAATGCCTTTAAATCTTGATTAATAGCTATGGGTATTGTATTTACTACAATTTTTCCCAATCCCATTCGCGTACAAACAATTACACTATTTTCCGGTATCAAGTTCGAAGAACTGTTTTTCAAACCTAACAACGTAATTTTATCTATAGTATCAGTAAGAACTGTTTTATCGCCTAAATCTTTAACGCTAGCCCATGGAATATCGCCATTCCAATAAGCAGGATTATTCTTCGAAGGTGTCCCTCCTCCTGTAATTGTAAGAACCAAATCGCCTAGCCTGCATTTAGCCCAGGAACTTGGTGCTTTTATCTCACATTCATCAACAGGTCGTTGTGGTTGTACTATTTTTTTTTGATCTTTATGTGCTTTCTTTTTTTCCTTAATATTTTTAAGAAGAGGATATGCATTTAGAGACAAATCTGCTTCCATCAGATCCCCACTTGCAGCTAAAAACAGGATCATTTCTCTTAACCGCTGCAACCCTCCCGGCGCATTAACAATAAGCCCAAACTCGGCCAAAAACTGCTTGGCATCCATCAAGCTTGTTCCTCTTCTTCAAAATGGTGGGCAAGGGCCGCGGCGAGTTCGTCTTTCAGCAGGTTTTGCGTTTCCTCGATATCCGCCAGCAGTTGTTTGTATTGGATCAGCAGTTCGTCCGGGTCATGACTTTCCGCTTCCGGCGCATTGGGATTTTTGATGTCCAAATTGTAGATCGGCCAGTAGATGCGGTCGCCTGCCGCTTGTTCGTCCTTGGCTTGCTGTTTAAGTTTTTCAGACGCATTGCGTTGTTCATCGATTTGCTGTTCGATGGGTACGCGCTGTTCTTGCTCTTTAATGCCTCTAATGGAATCGCGCAGATCTTTTATATGATTGTCAATGTTATCTGCCTGGTTATTAAGCTTTTCCGCTTTATCCCAATAAGGTTTCGCTTTCGCTTCGGCGGCTTCCTTGATCGATTTAAAATCGATTTTCCAGGCGAGTTCGCTTTCCTGGCGTTCGGCAAAGTCGTCTTCCTCTTTACCCCACCAGGCTTTTTCCTGCTCAAATTCTTCCAACCGAATGGGTTTGGTTTTGCTGTAGCTTTTATAGCCTTCGGGGTACGGGTGTTCGTAAAACCAAATCGTTTCCGTCGGCTTTCCTTTGGTAAAAAACAACAGGTTGGATCTTATGCTGGTGTAAGGATTGAACACACCATTGGGCAAGCGGATTATCGTATGCAGGTTACATTCTTTGAGCAGATTTTCCTTGATTTTGTTTTTTACGCCTTCGCCGAACAAGGTGCCGTCGGGCAATACCACGGCGCATCGGCCGCCGTCTTTCAATAACTTTCTGACGATGAGGGTCAGAAACATATCGGCCGTTTCGCGGGCACGTACATCGGCCGGGTAATCAGTGCCAACGCCATCGTCCTCCATGCCGCCAAAAGGCGGATTGGTGATCACACAATCCACTTGTTCATTGCGCGACCAATCGTTCCAGGCTTTTGCCAAGGTATTACGATGCTCTATCTGACTCGGTACATCGATGCCGTGCAACAGCATATTGGTCGTGCAGAGCAAATGCGGCAGTTGCTTTTTTTCAAAGCCTCTTATCGATGCTTCGATGGATTTTTTTTGTTCCGCACTGGATTTATCGGTCAGCTGTCCGTTCAGATGGTCGATCGCGGCGGCCAAAAAACCGCCGGTACCGCAAGCCGGGTCCAATACCGTTTCGCCCAATCGTGGATTGACCCTTTGCACCATGAATTGAGTAATGGCGCGCGGGGTATAGAATTCGCCTGCATTGCCGGCGGAGCGGAGATCGTTGAGGATTTGCTCGTAAATGTCGCCAAGATGTTGGCGGGTTTTGAAATCGTGAAAGTTGATCGCTTCGTCGAGCTTTTCAATGACGCCCAACATCAGGGTGCCGGATTTCATGTAATTATTGGAATCGACAAAGACTTCGCGCACCACCTTGGCCTTGGCGATGTGCACATTGTTTTCCGCGCCTTCGATGTTCATGTCTTTCAGGCCGGGAAATACAGTGACGTTAACATATTCGATCAGCTCATTGGCCGCGATCTGGGGCTTACCATCTTTATATTTCGCCCAGTTGCGCCAACGGCACGCCTCCGGCAATGGCGACCGGTAGGTTTCGCCCCGGTCTTCCGCGTCGTCTTCCCACTCTTCTTCGCGCTGATCGAATATTTTTAAAAACAACATCCAGGTCAATTGGCCGATACGCTGGGCATCGCCATCGACACCGTCGTCTTTACGCATGATGTCCTGGATGGATTTGATGGTACTGCTTAGGTTCATGAACTCTTCTCTTTATTGCTTCAGCGATGTTCGCCGTAGGTCGGGTCAGCGTAGCGTAATTCGGCATTGATGGCGTAAAACGTCGGGTTACCCTACGCTAACCCGCACTGCCATTAAGTTAAGGACTTTTCCGTTCGCCCTGAGCCCTTCGGCTGCGCTCAGGAGAGCCTTGTCGAAGGGTGAATGGAGAAGTCCGAGTCGATAAGTTAAGCCGTCCATGGTTCGACAGGCTCACCACGAACGACTTAACTTAGGATTTCGCGACAAATATCTTCCCGTACCAATGGGGGTACGGTCTAGGGTTCAGTTACTCGCTTGACAGGACGCCGTGAATACGTCCGTGTAGGCTTGACGGCGGCTCCCTGCCGCCGACACCTGTCAATCGAGCAACTGAACCCTAAATCAAATAGGGAAGTTATTTATGACCGAATCCTTAATGGCATTGACACTAACCCGACCTACGCACTTTCGTCTTGGTAAAGTACCTGTTCAAGCTCGCTTAATGCCTGGGTAAATTTTTCCGGCCCGCCGAATATGCCCCGGCGTATTTGGGTTTTGGTGCCGTATTGGTCAAAAGGCGGTAATTCTAATATTTTTGGGTCTTCGATGTCTGCAATGCCGTGATCGGCGTATTTGTCGAGCAAGGATTCGAGCACAGCACGAGCTTGATCGCCATATTTGCCGAAGTAATTGCGCTTTTTGACCTTGTCGGCGCGCTCCTGCCGGGTCAGCGGTTTTTGATCGAAGGCGATATGTGCGACCAAATCGAAAACATCAAAGTCATCGCTCTTGGGTACGGCTTCTTTTATCAAATCAATGGGTATTCCCTGGTCTTCCAGTTCTTGTAATATCTTTTGCTTGCGGTCGGTTTCATTCCAACGTTTGAGAAAATCCTTGAGCGAACCGAATTCTTCTTTGAGTTTACGCCGCGAATAATCCCGTAGATCTTCGGTAATGAGTTTGCCGTCCGCATCCAAATACCGAGTCTGCACGACGCCGTCGTTCACCTCGACATCATCGACATAGTATTTGCTGCGCCCTTGCCTTGGTTCGTCATCCTCTTTTTCCAGCCTTTCAAGATCGTATGGCGATGGTTCGGGTTCGCCCAGATCTTTTGTTTCGTCCGTTGCGAGATCTTCCGGCGGGACGATGGGGTCGTCTTCCTTCGGTTCGTAGATCACAACCGGCTCTCCGTCGAAGTCCGGGTCCGCGAACAAGCGCGTCGCGCCTTTAAAATCCATGATGGTAAAGTACAGTTTGTTGTAGTCTTCGCGAAGACGGGTGCCGCGGCCCAGAATTTGTTTGAATTCAGTCATCGAAAAGATGTTTTGATCGAGCACGATCAACTTGCAGGTTTTGGCGTCGACTCCTGTCGTTAGCAATTTTGATGTGGTGGCAATCACCGGAAACTTTTCGTCATTATCGATAAAGTAGGAGAGTTGCGCTTTGCCTTCCGTGTCATCGCCGGTTATGCGCATCACATACTTACGATTGCTGGCAGCTTCCGGTATCAGTTTTACCAGTTCCTGCCGCATGCGCTCCGCGTGTTCCTGATCTTCACAAAATATAATCGTCTTCGCATAGGGATCGATTTGGCTTAGATATTCCCAAACTTTTCTTGCGACGAAACGCGTCCGCTTTTCCAACACCATATTCCGGTCGAAATCCTTGGTGTTATATTCCCGTTGCGGGATTTCACTACCTGTTTTGTCGACTTTACCTTTTTCGGGTGTATAACCTGCCGCGTCTTTATCACTGACAATGCGAATGACTTTGTAGGGCGCCAGAAAGCCATCCTGAATACCTTGTTTGAGTGAATAGGTATAAATAGGATCGCCGAAATAACGGCTATTGGAAACGTCTTTGGTTTCTCGCGGTGTCGCGGTTAGTCCCAGATGGGTTGCGGATTTGAAATAATCTAATACTTCATGCCATGCGGAATCTTCATCGGCACTTCCCCGGTGGCATTCATCAATAACGACTAGGTCAAAGAAATCTTCCGGGAATTGCCGATAAATCTTTTTCCACTCTTCTTTTCCCGTCACGGCTTGATACAAGCACAGATAGATTTCGTAATTCTTTTTGACTTGACGATTGGTGATTTTATGCATGACTTCGCCAAACGGAGAAAAGTCTTGTTGCATGGTTTGATCGACGAGGATGTTTCGGTCGGCAAGAAACAAAATACGCTTTTTCTTTTTGGCTTTCCATAGTCGCCAAATAATTTGGAATGCCGTATAGGTCTTACCCGTTCCTGTAGCCATGACCAGCAATATACGGTCTTGTCCATTGGCTATTGCTTCGATGGTTCGATTGATCGCCACTCGTTGATAATAGCGTGGTGCCATACCCGTGCCGTCGCTATAGTACGGTTGTTCGATCAACTTGATTGAATCTTCAGTGGTCAATCCTTTCCATTGCAGATAGAGCGGCCATAGTTGATCGAGCCGTGGAAATTCTTCCAAGCTCAATTCGCGTTCGGTTGGATCGGTCAGGCCCGTCCTGTCATGGATTAGAAAACCATCGCCATTCGAACTAATTGAAAACGGCACATCGAGCATTTCGGCATAGCTTAGTGCCTGTTGCATACCCTGCCCGACCGGAAACTTGTTTTGCTTCGCTTCAATGATTGCGATCGGGACATTAGGGCGGGCATACAGCACATAGTCCGCTCGCTTGGGACCGCCTTTAGCATCGGGATTTTTGATTCGCGCCGCAAATTTTCCGCGAACCATCACACGACCGTCGGTCAGTTTGACTTCCTCCCGAAACTGCGTTTGCTGCCAACCCGCCTCAAGAATGGCAGGTGTAATGTATTTGGTGCAGATATCGCGTTCACTGAGTTTCTTTTTTTCCATGTGGGGAATCCTATCAAATGAATTGACCGAACTGGGGTTAATTTTATATTTGGAGCCTATTTATTCCACTATTCACTGCTGAATTGATTTGACCCCAGCATAGTTAGGAATATGCCCAAAACAAATTCTCTAAACAATAGGCTTAGTGGTACGGTGACTCGATTGATAAGATGCCGTAAATACATGTTTGTAGGCTTGATTGCGGAATCTAATTGCCGAGGTTTAAAAGTCTGCCCTGCTGCCAACATCCTAACTAGCCAAACCCTATACGTTCATAAATTTAGCCAATTTTTAAGTATAAAGGGAGCAGGATCAGCCTTGATAAACCTCATCATGACTACCGACATTAACCAAAATAATCTCTTTTTCGGAAATGATCATTTCAATGGTTATCCGATAGCTGAGGTTGATCGATACCGAATGCAAATCGGCTAATTTGCCTTTTAGAGCATGTAAACGAAGCGCCGGATGAAAAGGGTTTTGAGATAGTAATAGCAAGGTTTTTCGGTATTGCTCTTTTAATTCCGGGTGTTGCTTTGCAAAACGCCGAGCGCGTTTTTTGTAACTCTCGGTAAAGATCAAGCTATAAGTCATTCCACGAATGACTCGTTTATATGCCGGTCAATATTGTCCTTGCTGAAACGGCCTGCCGAAAGATCCTGTTTCGCTTCATAGAGCGCGGCCTCCAGTTCCATTTCACGCAAGTAGTGGTAATGATCGATCTTCATTACAACAAAAGACTCTTTACCTCGGACAGTAATCACTGCCTCCGGCTGATTGGCAAGACTTTCTTCTAAACAAGCAATCCCTTTGGTTTTTAAATCGTTTGCGGTAATCATTTCTATCGCCCTATAAATAACACGATTAACTATATGCCTTAGGGCACGACGAGTCAAATTGAGCTACCGGAAAAATCTTTCAGTGTGCCCAAGTGGTCCTCGCTCCGTCGATAGGCGCGCGATGTCGATTGCGAAAATTATGATTTTGCAGCTCGATGTCGAAACTTGACTGGCAAAGACTATATTCAAGGGACCGCTGATGCTTAATTCAACAGTAATGCTTGCAGGAGCGCGCCCTACAATTCACAAATCTGTAATCATTAGACTGGAAACTCCGCGACTCCGCGCGATAAATTTACCCGCCTTCGCGAAAGCCCGGATAAAGCGTCATGCCGCCATCGATATACAGCGTTGTGCCGACCACGTAATCGGATGCATCGGAGGCGAGCCAAACCACGGCACGAGCAATATCGGCCGGATCTCCGACGCGTTCGTACGGAATCAGCTTCAGTAAATCGGCTTCCGCCTCGGGGGTTTCCCAGGCGCTACGATTGATCGGTGTTTTGATCGCGCCCGGCGACACGGCATTGACCCTAATCTTGTCATGAGCGACTTCCTGAGCCAAACTCTTCATGAACATCAACAGGCCCCCCTTTGACGCGGCATAATTGACGTGCCCAGCCCAAGGAATGATGTCATGCACCGAGGAATTGCAAATGATCTTGCCGGCCGAACAGGACAATTCCGGCACCACACCTCGGCGAAGAAATTCCTTGACCGCTTCGCGGGCGCACAAAAACTGCCCGGTCAGATTGACCGCCATCACGGTTTCCCATTGTTTCAAGGTCATCTCGACAAAAGGCGCATCGAGCTGTATGCCTGCATTGTTGACCAAAATATCCAGACTCCCCCAAGTCTTGATGACTCGTTGAAACATCTCCATCACTTGATCTTCTTGGCTGACATCGGCCTGAACCGCAATCGCTTCGCCGCCCGAGGCTTGAATCTTTTCCACCAAGGTTTCTGCCTCCTCGTCATCGGACAGATAATTGATCGCCACACGCGCCCCCGCTTCGGCCAGTGCGACGGCAATCGCCGCGCCAATGCCGGAGCTACCGCCGGTCACTAGAGCACGCTGCCCGGCCAATGATTTCTCGATAATAAGCGGCATAATTGTCTCTCCTCTTTGTTGCTTAATACTAAAAAGGGTAGTTAGCATGTGTTGTAGTCCGTTCGTGCTGAGTCAAGTTGAAGGACTCAGGGCGAACGGTAGTTTGAGGCTCTCAACTGCTCTTTTTACTCTGAAAGTCCGTAGATTTGGACTCTTTATCTAATTTTTCGATATGAAAAACAATGCCGGTCCCGAAGAGGGTGCGGTTGCTCGACCGGCAGGTGTCGGCGGCAGGGAAAGCCGCCGCCAAGCCTACACGGAAGTATTCACCCAGCACCTAAATAAGCCATGATTTTGAATCATTGCCAAAGACCAATGGAATTTAGGTGCTGGATTTAGGTGCTGGGTTCACGGCGTCCTGTCGGGCGAGTGACCGCATCCTACCCCCCCTAGCACTTTTATTTGCCGGGGTGATAACGGCTTCTTCATAATTATTAGGTTGATGGAAAATCAAGGCAAGCCTGCACCCGGCACGTCAACTTCGACTATTTCGATGCGCCCAGATTTCAGACTATTGGCCTTATCGGGATCGTCCGTTTCAGAGGTCGTTATGAATAATGTCCGGCGCTCTGGACCGCCCAACATGCATGCATAAGGCACGCCCAGCGGTTTGATACGGGCTAAAATCTTGCCGCCCCGTTCGGATCTTATCACTTCGCCGGTTCCGGGACTGGCGACCCAGATGGCGCCTTCGTCGTCGAGACAAATGCCGTCCGGCGTTGCATCTCCCAAATCGGCCCAAGTTCTAGCGTCTCGCAACAAGCCGTCGTCGCCGATCCTGAATTCGGTCAAGCGCGCCGCGAAGGTTTCGGCGACGATCAAAGTCGTGCCATCCGGCGTTATCACACAACCGTTCGGAAACAGCAAACCTTCGGCGGCGATCCGGCAACTACCGTCCGTTTCGACCGCTATCAAATGAGTCTTGGCTTGCGGGGCGCCGCCGTGCAAATCGTAGCCGAAGTTGCCGACATAAACGCGGCCGCCGATTGTCGCGATCATGTCGTTGCAATGAAACGGGGCAAATGCGGACAAATCGGCATATAGCGTCCATCCTCGGTCTTCAAGCTTATAGACGGCACGCTCGGTCATCGCAACGACCAAAGGCGTTCCATCAGGCAACCAAGCCAGCCCGCCCGGCAGATCGTCGGTTTCTAAGATACACTGGGTCTGCCCGTCGGTTTTCACGGTCAACACACGACGCGCATGTTGATCGGTAAACCAAAGCCGATCGCCGCGCCAACGCGGCGCTTCAGGAAAGGCCAAGCCGGTCAGCAATATTTCGGTATCATGTTTCATCGCATTCGCTCCCAGAATAAGCCAGCCAATCCGCGATCGATTCAACCAGCGTTTCGACAGCTTGTTCGCTGTCGATTAAAAGAATGTCGTTAGCCGGTTCAAAGGTCGCGAGCTGGCTATCGAGCAATTCGGCGCCCAGGAAATGGCCTTGCCGTGTCGTCAAACGTCGATGCAGACTTTCCCGACTACAACTCAAGAACACATAGCTCACGTTAACTTCGCCCCCGCGCAATATTTTGCGGTAACTCGCCTTCAATGCCGAACAAGCCAGCACCGCCGAAATACCGCAATCAAGATAATGGATGATTTCGTTGTGCAAGCTGTCCAGCCAGGGTCTTCGGTCGTTATCGTCCAGCGCTTCGCCGCGCCGCATTTTTGCTATATTCGCTTCGGAATGAAACGTATCGCCTTCTATGAAAGGCCAGCCTAAATACTCGGCAAGCGCCTTACCGACCGTCGATTTTCCGCAACCGGAAACGCCACCGATGATTACGACACGCGCGGTGCGATGCCCGTTTTCGTTCGACGAGTTCATGTTTCGATCGTCAGTCCGGTAACTTAAAAACACGATAACCCCACGCCGGAAAATCGAACCGGATGACTCCCTCATTTATTTCGACGGCTGGATTCTGCGGCTGCGAACTCAATAAGGCTTGCGTGTTATTTTCGGTTTTCGGTATCTGCGCTCCTTCAAGACGGCACTGGCCCGGCTGAGCGGCATAGTTGACGGCGACCCAGACCGTTTCTTCGGCCGATCGCCATCGATAAACGATGAAATTTCGCCAGGATTCGTTGCCGTCTTCGGTCGGTCGGCAATCCGCCAATGTCCATTCACCGCTTCTAAACACCGGTCTTTGCAAAGTCTGCAACAAACCGCTGTAAAACTCGCTCAAGCGTCGGTCGGCGGTCTCTTCAGGCCCACGGCACAGATGAATCGGAATGTGCACGCTGTTGCCGGTCAATTGACCGTCATGAAAAAAACGCAAACCGGGCGAGAGAAAAGTGACGATCGCGGCGGCTTCGTGGACATCTTGCGGAAACGTCTCCGCGGCGCGCGGTTCGTCGTGATTTTCAAGAAAACGCGCCAGTTTGTTTTGAAAATCGAGACCCGCGACCAAATGATCACGCACGGATCGGAAGGACTTATCTCTAAGCCGATCATAAAGCCGTTTGTCATAGGTGTAATCGAAACCTTGTTGCTGCAGATTCCATTCGAGATCCCAATAGACTTCGGCCAGCAGCATGAAATCCGGGTAACGCTCGCGCACCGCCGCGATCGCCTTCGGCCAAAACGGCTCTATCGATTTCCCCCAAGTTCGCTCGAATACGTCCGGCAGAATCAGCATCGCCATGTCGCAGCGCACGCCGTCGCAGCGTTCGGCAACGGCAAGCAATTCTGCGATCATCGATTCCTGTACTTTCGGATTGCCGTAGTCCAGTTGCAGCGTATCGGGCCAGCCGTCGAAATAAGGATCGCGGCCGTAAGCAAAGACTTGCCTGCCCTGCGCGCTTTCCAATTCGATATAATTTTGCGGTTCGCGCGCCAGATCTTCTTTCGAGCCTTGAATATAAAATTCCGGGTGTGCCCGAACCCAAGGATGGTCCAATGCGGTGTGATTCGGCACGAAATCGAGCATCAGCTTCAGACCTTGCTCATTCAGCTTTTTGCGTACACCGGCGAGGGCTTTATCTGTGCCGAGGCAGTCCGACGTTCGATAAGCGGTAACAGCGAAGCAGGAACCGCAAATGTCGTCTTCGGACAAATCGGCCAAACTCGCATGAAAACCTGCCTGCCACGGCTCATGACTTCGGGAAACTTGCGCTCCGGCTTGACCGGTTTGCCAAACGCCCAGCAACCATAGCCAATCGAAACCACGTTCGGCAATGCCTTGCCATTCGCCATCCGGCCAGTCGTCGATACCGGCGGCCCCGCCCCGGTCGCGGCAAAACCGCCGATGCCGGACTCGTGTATTGATTTGATAAAGCGATGGATAATGTGAAACCGCCATTTCATCACCTCTTTTGCCGTGTTGGTGTTTTGTCCGTTCCCGCCAATGCTTCGACGATTTCCTGCATGCCGCCTTCCATCAATTCTTCATGATCGAGCGAACCGAATATCGTCAACAGCGTCGCCAGGGTACCGGTCCAGCCGGTTTGATGACTGGCCCCGAGCCCCGAACCGTCGTCGCCATGAAAATATTCATAGAACAACAGATGATCGCGAAAATGTGGATCGCTCTGAAACTTTTCGGCGCCGCCGAAAACCGGCCGTTTGCCGTTTTGATCGGGCAGAAATATATCCATCAGCCGGCATGAAATTTCCTTGGCGATTTGAAACAGATTGAGCCGGTTACCTGAACCGGTCGGGCATTCCATCTTAAAATCGTCGCCATAATAGGCATGCATTACCAATAAGGCTTGAATGATCAAGAGATTAGCCGGCAACCACACCGGCCCGCGCCAGTTCGAATTGCCGCCGAACATATAAGTATCGGACTCGCCCGGTATGTAAGCGACGGTATGGGTTTGCCCCTCCCAATGAAACTGATAGGGATGATCTTGATGATATTTGGACAACGAGCGGATGCCGTAAGGGCTTAGAAACTCTTGTTCGTCGAGCAAACGGGTCAATACGCGCCTTAATTTCTCTTCATCCAAGATCGCCAGCAAGCGTCGATTCTCTCTGCCGGGCGTTATCGGACAAAAAATCGCCTCGGCCAGATGTTCCTTACGCTTAATCAAGTTTTCATAGCATTCTGCGAAGTCGGGCAATTGCACCAAGGTATCGGCTTCGATTACCGTGACTGCGCATAACGGCAACAAGCCGACCAACGAACGTACTTTTAAACGTGTCGAGCTGCCGTCCGGGAAACGTAGCACATCATAGAAAAAGCCGTCCTCCTCGTCCCACATATCCCGGTGTTCGCAGCCGATATCATGCATCGCTGCGGCGATTTCCAAAAAGTGATCGAGATAGGCAATGACCTTTTGCTGATAGCCGGGATCGTGCTTGCTCAACTCCAAGCCGATCTGAATCATGTTCTGCGCATAGAGCGCCATCCAGGCGGTGCCGTCCGACTGTTCGAGATGCCCGCCGGTCGGCAGATGTTCACTGCGGTCGAATACGCCGATATTGTCCAAACCCAAGAAGCCGCCTTGATAAACGTCGCCGTCAGGGCCCTTGCGCGTTTCCCACCAATGAAAATTGCGCTCCAAATCGACAAAGGCACTTTTTAAAAAGTCGATATCGCCCTCGCCACGACGCTCGCGATCGATATGATAGACCATGCGCACGGCCCAGGCATGGACCGGCGGGTTGACTTCGCTGAAATTCCATTCGTAAGCCGGAATCTGGCCGTTCGGATGCAGATACCGTTCGTCAAGAAACAGACTGAGCTGTCCCTTAGCGAAATCGGAATCGACCAGTACCAAGGCCAAGGTATGAAAAGCCGAATCCCAAACCGCATACCACGGATATTACCATTTGTCCGGCATCGAAATGATGTCGTGATTGCGCATGTGTCCCCAGTCGCCATTGCGGGTAGCCTTACCGTGATGCTCTTCGAGCCAGCGGCCGACATCGAATTCGTAATATTGCTTGGTCCAAATCATGCCCGCCAGAGCCTGCCGCAACACCAGCCCTTGCCGGCCCGGTAGCTCCCCGGTCAACTCCTGATAAAATTCATCCGCTTGTTTGATTCTTTGTTCGAAGATGGCGTCGAAGTTCTCGAAAGCCGTTTTCGCTTCACCATCCGCCTTACGCAGGCGTAGTCTGACGATTTTCGTCTCGCCCGGTTGAACGGTCAACGCATAATCGGCCGCCGCTTTCGTGCCGAATCCTTCCGGGTTCACGGCATCCTGCTTGCCTAACACCACATAGTCGTTGATGCCGTCCTTGACATAAGCGCTATGATTTTCGCCACCGAACAATAAGCGGTTATTGCTTTCATTGTCGACGAACAACCAATTCGGAGCGCCTTCGGCTATCAATTGGTAATCGCCTAATTCCGCATGACTTACCAACACCTCGCTCGTGCCGTTTCCGCTTTCGGCACGAGACAATTGCGGCTTGGCCGTCTGATTCGACCCTGCCCAGGTATTGCGAAACCACAGCGTCGGCAGTACTCGAAGCGATGCTTCGGCCGGCCCGCGATTCACGATGCCGATGCGGATCAGAATATCCTCGGGTTCCGCCTTCGCATATTCGACGAAGACATCGAAATAACGATCCTCTTCGAAAATACCGGTATCGATCAATTCATATTCGGGGTCATGTTTGGAGCGGCCGGCGTTGGTCTCGACCAGGTCTTCATAGGGAAATGCAGCCTGCGGATATTTATAGAGATATTTCAGATAGCCGTGGTTCGGCGCCGCATCGAGATAGTAATAATGTTCCTTGACGTCTTCGCCGTGATTGCCTTGCGGCCCGGTTAAACCGAATAGACGCTCTTTCAAAACCGGATCTCGACCGTTCCAAAGCGCCAACGCAAAGCAAAGCCGCTGGCTATCGTCGCTGATACCGCCCAAGCCGTCCTCGCCCCACCGATAGGTGCGCGATGTCGATTGCGAATGGGGAAAATAATTCCAGGCGTCGCCATTGTCGCTGTAATCTTCACGCACCGTTCCCCATTGCCGCTCGCTAAGATAGGGCCCCCATTTCGACCAATCCTTACCAGCGGATTTTCCGAGCGTATATTTTTTTGCCATGGTCGTCTCTTCGAATTTTTATGGGTCAGGAACGCTTTATTGCGTTGAATCTAAGTTACAAAAATCATTTCTTTACTCAAAACGAGAGTTAGACCCGCTCACTATTTCCCCAGCGCATAAGGCTTTGTGTCGCTATCGCGACGCTTATGTTTAGTCGGTTCGCGGACCGACAACCGCGATACTGCTACGAAACCCATCCATGGGTTTCGCCCTACGGGCCAGCTAAAGCTGTTCAAAAT
>Ga0180009_10003669_pt1 | contig 17330 bp, 17 predicted proteins | sample OS_PC_MetaG_FD_123537 | JGI IMG/M metagenome (GOLD analysis project Ga0180009, IMG submission 123537) | Groundwater microbial communities from the Aspo Hard Rock Laboratory (HRL) deep subsurface site, Sweden - OS_PC_MetaG | ecosystem: Environmental > Aquatic > Deep subsurface > Groundwater... | reverse complement strand
TTCATTATTATGCAAAAAAGAAAGGAGGTGAAATCCAAGCAAAGGCAGACAACCTTTACTAAGCTCAAGTTTAGTGTAAAAAGGAACCGAGGCGGTAATTCTCGCGTTATTTTCGGAAAGGTATACTTCTTCAGATACTTCTTCAACTAAAAAGTCCAAACCAAAAATTCCCCGGTAACCTTTTCTTTTCATAACTTTAGCCACCTCAAAAGTAATTGCTTCAATTTCTTTTTCTTGTCTTTGGTTAAGCTTTGCCGGCCATTGCCTCCCCCCCGTTCCTCCCTGGGTTGAGGTTAAAATTTGCTCGGCTTTTATTTGCACTGCCGGACTGCTTATAAAGGTATTTTCTCCGTAAATAACCGCGTTATTCAAAACAGTGATCCCGTTTATGAACCGGCTGGCCCTGATTTCGATATTGCCGTTTTCTTCCTTGATTTTTTCAAGCTCGTCTTCACTTCTCAAAAAATAAGTTGAATTTCCTGCCCAGCCGCGGCCAAACTGTATCACCGTCTGATTTCCAAAGCGTTTTACCAAGTCAGAATATTTAATGTTATTAAGGTTATATATTTCTCCGGGAACTATTTTAAGATTATTTTCCAGGCATATATTTAAAAAGCTGATTTTATCCTCAAAAATTCGGCTTAAATCTGTGCTGTTTCCAATTAAATTAAAACCAAATTTTTTAGCAATAAACTCAATTCTTTTTTGCGGCTTAAAAAATAAAACGTTAGGAGTTTCTTTTTTGCTTTTTTCTTTAATAAAAGACAAAACCAACGGGTGGCTTAAAATCGTACCGGCATTCCTGGCAATTTCATTTTGTCTTCCCAACTCTCTTTCAAGACAAAAAACCGAAACACCTTCTTTTAAGAGATAGGTAACCAGGGGGTGGTCGTCAAGACAAACAATATGGTAGTCAGGAAGGATTTTTTCCAAACCAACTGCCCTGGAAACATCGTTGGTCACGTAGAAAATTGGTTTGTTAATTTGTCTTAATATTTCTTTTTCCATCAGTATTTCTTTCCTGTAAGCAAACAGACAGCTTTTGAATAGCCAAACATTTTTTCTGCTTTTTTAGCTGCCGCGACACAAAGAGCCCCCTCATAAGAGGTATCAACATTACTGCTTTTCAAATATTCTTCAGCTTCCAACATTTCTTTATTGGCAATTATCCAACCCGTCCCTCCTGATTTTTTAACCAAGTCAATTATCTCACCTTTAAGAGGAGTGGTCTTTGCCACCAAAGACCTGGCCAGGCTTTGGTCTTCCTCTATAAATTCTTTCGTGAATTTCTCTGCAATCGGATGCACCAAAGAAGATTGGCAGACATGAATTCTGGGCATAAATCCCAGCTTAACAAACCCTCTCGCTATTCCGGTTAAAGTCACCCCGCTTGAAACTGGAATAAAAATATCCTCAAAATAGCCTTGGTTTTTCGCCAGTTCAAAAGAAATTGTTTGGAAGCCTTCCGGACCAAATTCATTTGTGGAAGGTCTTAGATTAAAAAATTTGTTCGTTTTTGCAAATTTTATTGATTCACTTAACGGTTTTCTTGAAATCCTCAATTCTCCTCCCAATTTTTCAATTTCTTCTTTTTTTCCTTTTTCAATATTAGGAGAAACAAACAAAAAAAGCTTAATTCCGGCAAGCCTGCAGTAGTTTAAAGCGGAAATCCCCGCATTTCCGGAAGAAGAGAGGACTAAATTTTTTTGGCCGTTTTCATAGGCCTTGCTGACCAGATAAGCCATTCCCCTGTCTTTGACCGAGCCGGTTGGGTTCTGGTCTTCTCTTTTAAGAATCAGGTTAGTAATTTCTTCTTCCCCGGTATTGCCTTCATTAAGGCTTAAGCGAAAACTTTCTCCAACAGGGCTTAAAAAACGGGCGAACCTCCAGATTCCTTTTTGAGAGTGATCTTCCGGTAAGTCAATTTTGATCTTGCTTTTTATCATTTGTTATCTTAATATTCTAGTATTAATTAATGGAGTTTTTTATATTATATACCTTTAAGGTATTTGGAGAAAATAATAAATAAGAGGAAAACAAATGACAAGAAACGTTAAATGCCCGGATTGCCAAACAAATGACCTTGAAAATGCAACTGGCAATATCAATATTCCCATCGATTCAGAACCGGGAGAAATTATTGAATGTCCGGAATGCGGTGCTGAAGTTGAAATTCTTTCCACTAATCCTGTTGTGGTAAGCCTTTTAGAAGAAGAAAAATAATTAAGACCAGATTTTAAGCCTTTTTACTCCGTCTCCTTTTTCCGGCACGAAGTAAGCATCTGTGTAACTTTCTCCACTGCTTGTTTTTTCAAGCCAGTCCTGCTCGCCAATGTCTTTTTCCTCGTCAATAACCTTAATCTTTTGCAGATGCACCCCCTTCTCTTTGCTTAGGCAAGAGGAGTGGGCATATTCAATTTCCTTTAGTTTTCCGTTTTCGTTAGTGGTTATGGAGATAACAACGGCAAGATGTTTGCCTCCGCGGAGCCGGATCATGTCTCCGGGAACAATATCTTTCACTTTGTTTAGAGTAAATGAAACTTTTTCATCGGTCAGCATTTTTACATCTGCCCGGCTGGCCTGAAACTTGCCGCTGCTTCCGGGAATATCATCGGCAATTCCGTTTCCACCCTTTTCTTTGTCTAGGCCGTCAAGCATCCAAAAAACAAAACCTGAACAATCCACTCCGATTTTCTTTCTTTTCATTAAGGAAAGAATTTCTTCAGCTGACATATTTTCAAGAGACAGTGCCCCTCTTTGAGCCGCTTCTTTTGTCGCCTTAATCAGTTCTTCCGGCCTTCCCTTGCCTCCGTAAGGGCCAAAAATGCCGGTTTTCAATTTGTTCATCCAATAAGGAGCGCTCACCATTTTTCCACCCAAGGACAGGTGGGTATAACTGTAAAAAGTTTTATCAAGCGCTTCTGAAGTTTTTTTAATGGTCTTTTCTTTATTCATTATATGTAGGCCAACCATAAGCCCAATATCGCAAGCATTATTCCTGCCAGCCAGGCTCTCATTACAATCTTAGGCTCTTCCCAACCTTTATGCTGAAACCAAAGATGAAAAGGGGCAACGGCAAAAACCTTTTTTTTAAGGATTTTTTTAGAAAGAATTTGAATTAAACTGGAAGCCGCTTCAACAATAAAAATTCCGCCAATAACCAAAAGGGCCACTGTTTTCCCAATTAAAAGTCCAACCACGGCCATGGTGGCGCCGAAAGAAAGAGCGCCGACATCTCCCAGAAAAATCCTTGCCGGAAAAACATTGAAATATAAAAAAGCGGCCAAAGCGCCTATCCAAACAGCAATAAAAACAGACAAAGGTGTATCTAAAACTGAACTGGAAAGAAGCCAAAACGCAAAAAGGAAAATCAAAAGCAATCCTGAAGCCAAGCCATCCAGACCGTCAGTAATATTAAAAGCATTGGCAAAACTGACAATAACAAAAGCGGCAAACGGAACAAAAAGAGGACCCAGTCTTAATATTCCGAAAAAGGGGAAATTAATAATGTCTATCTTAAGGTTGAAATACATAAGCAGGCTGATAATTAAAGCCAAAATCCACTGAATCAGGAATTTATGCCTCATTCTCAAGCCAAAAAAACCGCTTTTCTCAAAACCAAAAAATTTCTTGATATCATCATAGAGTCCTAAAAATCCGAAAGAAATAAAGGTGAAAAAAAGAATATTCAGCTCATCACTAATTTTGTAAGCCGTTGTTATGTAAATCCCTAAAAAGGAAAGTAAAGGAAACAAAACCAGGTACAAAAGAAAGGTTACGGCAATAACCAAAAAGCCTCCGCCTACCGGAGTTCCGGCCTTAACATTATGAAATTTATCAAAAATTTTAGTACGGTTTCCTTCCGCGTCTTTAGTTTGCTGGATTTTTCTTAAGAACTTCATCCGGTAAAGAAGATTGATAAAAGGAACTACCAAAATACTTGTGACCAGAAATGAAAAGATAAGCAGTCCTAAATATAAAGCAGTCATATCGTTCATTTTACATATTAGCTTAACCAAGGACAAGAAGAGCAAGGGTGATAATTATGACAAACTGTTTTTTCACAACTTACTTTTTTGCCCTCAAGAATATAAATAATTCTCTCTAAATGTCTTAATAGGGAAGCTTTTAAATATAAAATGTCATCTTTTTTTATTACTTTTTTTAAAATCTCGGCCGCTTCTTTAACCTCTTTTGCCCAGTAGATGTTTTCTTTTTTCATACCTTCCTTTTTTGCCTCTTCGGTAATGAATTTGGTTAAAGGTCCCACTCCCACCAGCGTATCTATCTTCAATCTGGCCACCTCTTTACCAATCAGGCGATGCATTTCTTCTTCATATTTTCCCAGCTCTCCCATTTCCCCGAGCACGGCAATCTTTCTGCCTGAAAATTCAGAAATTGACTTAAGTCCCGCAACCACCGAGGCAGGGTTTGCTCTTTTGGCATCATTAATAAAAACAGAGCCCAAAGGCCCTTTCTCAAGGCTAAACCTGCCGGAAAGGGGTTTTAACTCCGATAGTTTTTCGGTAATCTTTTGAGGAGAAAGCTTAAACTCTCTTCCGATTGAGTAAGCACACAAGCAGGCATAAACAGCCGGATAACCCAGAAGGCCTGTTTTTATTTCCACAATTTCCTTTCCGTCTTTGAGGGTAAATTTCGTTCCTTCCGGTAAAAACTCTGTCTTTTCAGCTCTAATATCGGCCTGCCCGCTAATCCCGTAAAATATTTTTCTGCCTTTAAATTTCTTCCCCACCTCCCTAGCTTTTTCGTCGTCAAAATTAAATAAAGCCAATCCGTCTTCAGGGAGAGCTTCTATTAACTTCTTTTTTTCAGTAATCACATTCTCTAAAGAGCCAAAATGCTCTTTGTCGGCGTGAACAGGAGTAATTCCGGTCAAAACCGCTATCTCCGGTTTTACCAGGGAAAGGTGGAAATCCATTTCATCAAGGTGGTCAACCCCATACTCCAACACTAAGACATTGTTCCAAATTTTTGTTTTAAGTATTGTGATCGGCAGGTTGTAAACAGTATCCAGGTTTATGTCAGTTTTATTTACCGAATATTCTGAGGAAAGGACGCTGGCGATAGCTCTAACGGCTGTTGTTTTGCCATAACTGCCGGTTACTCCCACAATCCTCAGCTGTGAATTTACTTCAAGCCAGTTTTTAGCAGCTATTCTTCTTAGTTTGTGTAAGGCAGTTTTTAAAGAGGAACTGTTCATATTATGCTCTCACTCTTTTTATATTGGCCCCCAAATCTCTTAACCTTTTGTCCAAGTCTTCATAGCCGCGGTCAACATGTTCTATTCCAAGAAGCTCGCTTTCTCCTTCAGCTATCAGAGAGGCGAGTATCAAAGAAGCTCCTGTCCTGACATCGGTGATTTCTTCTTTTACCGCTTTTAAGGGTGTACCTTTAATTTTTGCGGCATGAAAGTATTCCGGCTTGTCATCCTCAAGATTAAAGTTATAAAGATCTTCCGGACTGTCAACCTTGGGGTTAAAAAGCTCAGCGTCCGCTCCCATTTTCTTAAGCACATTAATAAAAGCAAAACGGTTCTCAAAAATAGTTTCATGAATAATTGATTCTCCTTTAGCTTGGGTCATGAGAATGCCCCACAAGCTCATCCAATCCGTCATAAAGCCGGGATAAGGTCCGGTTGTTATGTTATAAGCCTTGAGTGGCTTTTTGTAATAAAAACGGATACCGCGATTTTCAACTTCATAACCTCCGCCTGTTTTTTGAACTGCTTCTAAAAAGGAGGCTAAATTTTTGGGGTCTGCTTGTCTGACAAAAACATCGCCTTTTGTCGCTAAAGCGGCACAGGCAAAAGTTACTGCCTCATTCCTGTCAAACATCACCGTATAGTCCGTTCCGTAAAGCTTTTCCACTCCGTCGATTACTATTGTTCTCGGCTCTTCTCTTCTGATTTTTGCTCCCATCAAATTCAAAAACGAGATTAAATCATCAACTTCCGGCTCTTGGGCAGCATTTTCAAGGACTGTTTTCCCTTCAGCTACTGCAGCCGCAATTATCATTACATCAGTGCCTCCGTGAGTGTTTTTGGGAAAAACAAAGTCAGTTCCTTCAAGTTTCTTTGCAGAAATAACATAATAATCGTTCTCAATTTCAATTTTTGCTCCTAAAGCTTTTATACCTTCTAAGTGGCGGTCGACCGGTCTTTTGCCGATTTTGCAGCCGCCGGGGATGGGAATAATAGCCTTACCAAAACGATGCAAAAGCGGGCCGATAAAATAAGTAGAAGCCCTGGAAAGCCTGCCGATAGTGTCGGAAATACTCTGCTTCTTTATCCCTCTTCCAACTACTTTCATAATATGGTTTTGACCAAGCTCTACTTCTCCTCCGAGTTCTTTTATAATATCGGCGGTGGAAACAATATCGCCAATTTTCGAAAAGTTATGAATAGTGCAAGGCTCGTCTGAGTAAAGAGAAGCAATCATCAGCTTAAAACCCGAATTTTTGGCCCCGCAAAGGCTTACTTCGCCCTTAAGGGGAATGCCTCCTGTAATTAAAAATTTATCCATAAAAATTAATAGTCCTCTGAACTAAAACTCTCCTATTTTAACAATTTCTTCTATTAAATCAATTCCAAACTTCTCCTTAACCTTCTGTTTCATTAATAAAACAAGCTTAAGTACATCTGATGATTTTGCGTTTCCCAAATTAACCACAAAATTGGCGTGCTTCCCGGATATTTGCGCATCCCCGATCCTGGTTTCTTTTAAACCGCATTTTTCAATCAATTCTCCGGCGGAAACAGGTTTAGGATTAACAAAAACACAACCGGCGGAAGGCTCTTTTGGTTGATTGCTTCTTTTTTCAAGGTATTCCTCCATCCGTTTTTCAATCTCGTTTTTATTGCCCTTTTTAAGAAGTAATTCTGCAAAAAGTACTACCGTATTTTTCCCTTTAAAACAGCTTCTTCTGTATTCAAAGGAACAATCAATCTTATCAATGTTCCCGGCAATTCCGTTTTCGTCCAGCACGGCCACTTTTTGGACTAAATCACCCATGCTTTGCTGCCAAGCCCCGGCGTTGTCCACCACTGCTCCGCCTACAGTTCCGGGAATGTCCACGGCGAACTCAAGACCGGAAAGTGAATTTTCCATGGCCAAATTAACTAATTTACTTAAAAGCAGGCCTGAACCTGCTGTAATTTTTTCTCCTTCAACCGTGAAATCTTCAATTTTAAGTTTAATTATCAACCCGCGGTAGCCCTTGTCGGCAAAAAGAATATTTGAGCCTCCGCCCAGAAGAAAATGGGGAATATCTAATTTCCGGGCGTTTTCCCGGGCCAGTTTTAGCTCTTCTTGGGTTCTGGCTTCAAAAAACAAATCCGCCGGTCCGCCGATTTTAAAAGTTGTATGATTAGACATAAGCTCGTTAAGCCCAACTCTTTCCTTACCAAGAATCTCAATTATTTCTTTATATTTTGAATTCATCATTTTTTAATTTTATTAACCGTTTTCTCAATAAAATTGGTAAAAACAAGTCCTCCTGAGGACATAAAAACAACCACATCTCCTTCTTTAGTATTATTGATTAAATAATCCGTTATCTTCTCTAAAATCGGCTCATAAAATGTTTTTGTCTGAGAAAAGGAAATCGCTTCAACCAAATCCTTTCCGTTTACTCTTTCCTCAGGAGAAACTTCTTTGATAAAACCGATTTTAGAAATAACTACTTCGTCCGCTTCCTTAAAAGAATCCTTAAACCAGCTTAAGCTTTCTTTAAATTTTAATCCGGTTGTCCTGGGATCATAAACACAGATGATTTTCCTGTCTTTATAGTGAGTTCTTAAAGCTTCAAGAGTGCCTTTAACCTTAGCCGGATGTTGGGCATAATCCCAATAAAATATTCTGCCTCCGATTTTTCCTAAAAACTCAAGCCTGGTCTTGACTCCTCTAAACTGAGCAATCGCTTCCTTAATCGTTTCTGTTTTGATTCCCAGCTCAGAAGCTAACGCAAAAGCAGCGCATAAATTTTCAAGATTATGCCACCCGAGAAGGTTTGTCTTAAGGCTTTGACCGTTTATTTTAAAGCCGGTAGTTTCACCAAAGGAAATATTTTCAAGAAAAAAGTCAGCAGAAGGGCTGAAAAGAGAATAGCTTATTTTTTTTCCTGAAAAGTTTTCAAGAACAATGGGAGAAACATTTTCCCGGTTATAAACAATAAAGCCTTCTTCGGGAAGCAGTTTAACTAACTTGATAAATGCCTGCAAATAATCTTCCTCAGTTTTAAACACTTCAGGGTGGTCATAAATTGTAGCGGTTAAAAGCAGATATTTCGGTTTGTAAAACAAAAACTTAGAAGGGTCGTCTTTAAGCAAAGCCGGAGGTTCGTCTCCTTCAACAACAGAATAATTTGAATCAGTAATCCTGGCTCCGTCCTTAAAATTAAGAGGGACTCCTCCAATCAGAAACGAAGGGTTCATTCCCGCTTTTTCAAGTATCCATGACAAAATTGCGGTAGTCGTTGTTTTCCCGTATGTTCCGGCAACCACAATAGAATTCTCTTTAATCAGATATTCTCCCACTACCTCAGGATAAGACTTAACTTTAAAACCCCTTTCTTTTGCTTTCAGATATTCGGGGTTTTGGGGGTCAATCATTAGGGCGCTCCTTCCCACCACAACCAAGTCAACGGAAAAAGGCAGGTTATCTTCTGAATAACCCTCAAAGTACTTGATTCCTTTTTCATTAAGATAGGTGGAAACCGGAGGATAAATTCCCTTATGGTCTGAACCGTAAGCCTCCCATCCTAAATCACGAAAAGAATTCGCCAGCGCGCTCATTGCCTTACCGGCAATACCGATGAAATATGCTTTGTTTTTTACCATTGTTTTAAATTTTTACTCGAACACCATTATTATTCAATATCCTGTGAAAATCGTTTTCATGGAATTTTTCTAGATATTCCTGATCCTTTATTAAATATTGCTCGTTTTCTCTTTTAATCAAATATTTCAACTCGTCTAGGTTGTTGCTCCAGCCAAAGCCGTTAAAAAACTCAACTCCTTTGTATTCTGTTTTATAAAGAGAGCTTTTTTCATAACAAGTGCCTAAACATACATAATTTCTGCTGTTTTCCTTTGCCCAGACCACCGCCTCAAGCATCATTCTTGCCCCTAAATTCTCAGGGAGAAAACTAATATCATAAAAGGAATGGGCATAATGAACAATTTTGTTTGTAACATTAACAACGGCATAGCCTGCTTCCTGTTTGTTTTCCTTTTTGTTAAAGACAAAAACATGGCTGTAAACTTTTCCGGAAAAAATACTCTTAATGGAAGCGCTTGTAAAAATGCCACCCAACCTTTCATTGGCATAGTCTTTACACAGCTTCTGCACCTTAGGGTTATAATCAAATTCATTTAATGGAACGAGTCTGGACTCAAAACTCTCTGATTTATTTAGAATTCTCCTGTTCTCACTGGAAAGCTCAAAATTTGCCAAGTTTACCCTCACATTTCTTGAGAGATAAAAAACCCCGGGAATGTTCCTCATTGGCAAAAATCCGGCATTATATATTTCATCCCAACTGTCTTCCCCCTCCCTCAAAAGCCATACCTGATAAGGAAAATGATATTTGTGATAACTGGCTTTAAACTCGCTAAAAAATAATTTCACTGTTTCTCCTTTCTATTATTAAGAGCTTTCTTACTGGCTTCAACATCCGACCAGGGATATTCTTTTTTTCCATAGCACATGGATTTTTCGTGGCCTTTGCCAGCCATAACAACAATGTCGCCTTTTCTAGCTTCGTTAACGGCAAATTCAATTGCCTCTGCTCTGTTTGTTATCGTCTTTGGGGCACAATTTACTTTTTGGCATCCTAAGGCAATTTCTCCGCAAATATCTTCAACTTTTTCAGTGCGCGGATCTTCAGCCGTCAAAACGACTAAATCTGCCCAACGCCCGGCAATTTCACCCATCATCGGTCTCTTTCTTTTATCCCTTAATCCGGCTGATCCAAAAACAGCAATTAACCTTCCCTTGCCGGAAAGCTCTTTTTTAAGGCTTTTTAGCAGCTGCTCCAGGGCATTGGGTGTATGGGCAAAATCAACAATCACCCTGAAGTTTTCACTGGTCTCAATCTTTTGCCTTCTGCCTTCGACTCCCTGAAAAGTTTCCAATGCTTTTTTAATGTTCCCTTGGTCAATTCCAAGCAGTGAGCCTGCCGCCATTGCTGCTAAACAATTATATTGATTATATTCTCCTTCAAGTTTTGTTTTAAAATCCAATTCTTTAAGAGAAAAATCAGACTCATTTTTTAAGCCGTAAGTAACTATCTTTTTTCCTTTTAGTTTATTTTTCAAATAATCGAAAGAGTTATCGTCGGCATTAAGGACAACTCTTCTTGAGCCTAAAAGCAGTTTAGTTTTTGCTTGGCGGTAATTTTCAAAGTTTTTGTGATAATCAAGATGCTCGTGGGTAATATTGGTAATGACACCAGCCTCAAAATCAATCCCCAGTAGTCTGAATTGGTCAAGCCCGTGAGAAGTAACTTCAAGAACCGCATATTCAATTTTCTCTTTCACCATCCTTCTCAAAAGCTTTTGCAGAAGCCAGGGATCAGGGGCGGTAACATGAAAGCCGGTATCAATTACTTCGTCATTGATCTTGGCGGAAACCGTGGATACCATTGCCGCCCGATAACCGGACTCAAGAAGAATATGATAAATAAGATTAACGGTAGTAGTTTTACCGTCTGTCCCTGTTACGCCGATTACTTTAAGTTTTTTTGAAGGAAAACGATAAAAAATAAGTGCCAAAACAGAAAGTGGCATATGCTTCAAATAATTAATCACTTTCTGTGGCACCAGTTTTCTTAAACTCATCGAGTTCTTTATACTCATCGCCTGCTAAGATTTATATTATAGTATTATTTTGCCAAAAAAGCTAAAATTTGGCCATTTATTGACAATTTAATCATCTGTTTTTATCTGCCAAACCCTGAATATATCCTTGGCGATTTCAAACCAAAGCGGAGCGGCAGTTTCCGAACCCCAAGGCGAAGTTTTGGGTTCTCTTAAAGTTAAAAGCATCGAAAATTTCGGGTTATCCGCAGGAGCAAAACCGACAAAAGAAGTAATTGTCTTTTCAGGATCATAATGTCCTTTAATCGGTATTTGGGCCGTGCCTGTTTTGCCGGCAATTTTGTAACCTTCCGGCTTTGCCCATTTTGCTTCTCCTTTTTCAACCGCTTCCACCATCATTTTTGTGACTTCTTTGGCAGTTTTTTCAGAAATCGGCCGGGCTTTAAAAACCGGCTCAATAACAATCGATTTATCTTCCTCAAAGATTTTTTTCACCACTTGCGGCTGGTAAAGCTTGCCGCCATTGGCAATAGCATTAACCGCATTCAAAAACTGGATTTGAGTTAAAGCGATTCCCTGGCCAAAAGAAGCTGTGGCTAAATCAACTTCTGCCCAATTTTTCCTTTCTCTGATTACCGGCACCATTTCTCCCTGTAAATCAATTCCGGTGGCCTCATAAAAACCAAATCTTTTTAAATAATCCAGAAACTTGTCCAACCCCATTTTTTCAGCCACATAAACCATACCAACATTATCGGAATGAACGATAATGTCGGTCATTGTTGAATTGGGATAATATTTGTCGTTCCAGGTTTTTATCGAATACTCGTAGATTTTTCTTGGCTCAGAGCAATTTGTGCAAATATCGTTTACTTTAACTTTTCCTGAATCAAGCCCTGAAGCCATCACCGCTACTTTAAAAATTGAGCCAGGTTCAAAAACAGAAGAAATTACCGAATTATTAAAAATGTCCTGATTAAATTTATAATACTCACTGGGATCATAAGAAGGAAAAGTAGCCATAGCTAAAACAGCCCCGCTTTCCGGGTCCATTACCAAAACCGAGCCGGAAATTGCTCCATATTTTTTAATCCCTTCTTTTAAGTGTTTTTCGGCTAAAAACTGAATTTTTCTGTCGATATTCAAAAACAAGTTTCTTCCAGGAAGAGTCTTTTCTTTTGTTTCTTCAACCAGAGGAATCGGTCTTCCCATGGCATCTTGTTCAAAATATCTTGAGCCTGATTTGCCTCTTAGTTCATTTTCATAAAAGCCTTCAAGCCCAAAATAACCTTTTCTCATTCCTTCTGAATCTTCTCCGACAAAACCAAGAAGATGCGCTGACATGGAAGCTTCCGGGTAAAATCTTTTTTCACTTTCCTCAAAACCCAAACCCTTTATAGCTAAAACTTCAATTTTATTTTTGCTTTCCTCTTCAAGATTTTTTGCCAAAGGATACCAAACCACCCTTTTTTTACTTAAATTTTGAAGATCAACCTCAGGCAAAGACACTGCGTCTTTCAGCTTTTCTTTAAGCTCGGTAAAAGATAATTCAATTTGCCGGGGGTTTAGATATAAAAGGTAGGAATTTTGATTAATAACCAAAGGGGTATTGTCATTTGCGAATATTTTTCCTCTTTCAGCCGGAATCTCGAGTTTGGTGTAATATTGCTGAAGGGCAAGACCGGAAAGCCTTTTTCCTTCAACTATTTGCCAGAAAAACAATTTCACAAACACTGAAAAGAAACAGATTAGAAAGAAGAATAAAACAAGCCTTAACCTTTGCTCCATTTTTATCTTTTAAAAGCCACCGGTATATGATTACCGGTGCTTTCAGCCAAAGAAACGGGAATAAAACCTTTTTCTTCTGCTTTTTGGGCAATATTAGAACAAGAAACAAGAGTGGCAACTTCAAGTTCAATATTTCTGTTTTCTTCCTTAAGATAGCTGATTCTATTCTCTAGACCTGAAGCATTTTCCCCATAAGTAACTCCCTTACTCATGAAAAGAACCTGAACTGCTAAGAAAATTGCAATCAAGAATATTAATTTTTTCATTTGCATAAACCTTTATTTATAATTTTTCCGCTACCCTGAGTTTTGCGCTTCTTGCCCTTGGGTTTGACCTAACTTCTTCTTCTGCTGGCGTAACCGGTTTTTTATTTAGAAGTTTTAAAAGTCCCTTTTCCTCGTTTTCGAGAAAAAAACGTTTGACTATCCCGTCTTCCAAAGAATGAAAGCTAATAACTCCCAGCCTTCCTCCTTTTTTAAGTAAATCCAAGGCCTTGGGAAGGACCTCCCTGACAGAATTAAGCTCATCGTTAACCGCTATCCTTAAGGCTTGAAAAACCCTGGTTGCCGGGTGTGTTCTGTCAAATTTGCCTCTTGGCGGAGAATTTCTTAAAATTATCTCTGCCAATTCATTGCAGGTTTCAATCGGCTTCTCTTGCCTGGCTTTGACAATTGCCCGGCTATACCTTTTGGCAAATCTTTCCTCTCCCAACTTGGAAAACAGCTCGAAAAGCTCCCCTTCGTTTAAGCCGTTAACCAAATCTTTGGCAGTTACAGAAAGCCCTGGATCCATTCTCATGTCTAAAGGCCCTTCCGTATTAAAGGAAAAACCTCTTGCCGGCGTCTCCAGCTGGTGGCTGGAAACTCCCAGGTCAAAAAGGATTCCGTCGACTTCCGTAAACCCATTCTCTAAGGCAACTTTGTCGATTTCGGAAAAATTAGCCTGCGCAAGCTTGGGAGGACGGGATTTTCCCCCAAAAGAATTGGAGGATGGGCAGGCCTTAAGAAAATCCTCCATGTTTTTGATTGCTTCCGGATCCCTGTCAATTACCAGAAGCTCTCCACCCCTTCTGAGGATTTCCTTACTATGGCCACCGCCTCCCAAAGTTGCGTCAATGTAGCGGCCTTCAGGCTTAATTTCCAATAAGTCAATCGTTTCTTTTAAAAGAGCAGGTACGTGATACTCACCTTTTGTCTGCATTAAATTCACTTAACTTTTCCGCTATTTCGCCAATGTTTTCTTTTAAACCTTTTTGATATTCATCCCAGGCGCTTTTGTCCCAGATTTCAACATATTTGTTTAATCCCAAAAAAATTACTTCTTCTTGTATTTTGGCGTAATCACGGAGAAAGCCGGGAACTACAAATCGGCCTTGTTCATCCAGCTCAACTTCATTTGCGCCGCCGAGAATAAACCTGTTAGTGTCCCTTGCCGAACCCAAAACAATTGATTTGTCTTCCGTAGCTTCAATAAGCGATTTCCATTCTTTAACCGAAACCACCATTAATGAGTTCTCATAACCAAGGGTGATAATAAGTTCATCCCCAAGCTCATCCCTGAATTTTTTAGGGAAAGCGATTCTTCCTTTTGGGCTAATTTTTGAGCGATATTGTCCTATTAACATGTGCCACTTTTCACCACTTTACACCACTTTTTTCCATTATGTGACGGAAAAGACTCTTTGTCAATAGACAAAAAACCACGAAATTGTAAAGGATAAGTAAAAAACTAAAGGATTAAAAGGAGAGTATGTAAAGGAGGGGGTTTATTGGGTCAGGATAAAAAGATAGGCTCCCGAAGTTTCAGCCGTCGCTTCTCCGCTTGCTATTTTGGTGGTAAGTTTCTGCCAGTTCTTTCCGTTATAAGAATAGATATTTCCCTCGGTAAGGTTGGTTTTAAAAGCAACTGTCCCTTTGGCGGTAATTGCCGGAAAAATACCGTATGGAACACTTTTGGCCACCACTCCGTTTGGGAGAACGGCCGGAACACCGATTGTAGAAATAGTTAAATAAAGCCCTGAAGCTACAGAGTTAGATTTAAAGCTAAAATCTTCATCTCCGGCAGTAAACCCTTCCGCTGCTTCCTTGCTTTTTTGGATTCTGTAAGTAGTGTCATACTTTTCCACGCTGCTGCCAACCAGTTTTAAGGAAAATGAGCCTTCATTAACATTTTCATCATAACGGTATTTACAGATTCCGGTAGTACAGCTGGCACTGCCAAAAAGAACTTTTTTGGAGTATTCACTTCCCGACAATTCAACCGGTAAGCCTCCGGTACTGATCCCTCTCTCGATTCTGCTTCCTTCGGCATCGGCATAGTATAAAAGGTCATATTCTATTTTAGAAAAACCCTTCGCAATCCTTTTGATTTCCAAGGTTACCCAATGCCCGTCGGCAGTGGGAACCAAGGAAACATACGGTCTTTCGTTCATATATTCTTCAATTGGTCTGGTGGGAATTGCGATTGGCTCTTCAAAAAATGAATTATCAGGAGCAGCTTGTTTTTTCTTTCCTAACCCGCTTAAAAAAAATATTACTAAAGCAATCAGCAAAACGATTGGGATTCCGATAATGAATATTTTCTTCATTTAAGATTATTTTGAAACCTCTCGACTAGTTTGTCAATCGGAATTCTCTCCTGATTGGTGGTATCTCTGTCCCTCACGGTCACAGTATCATCCTCGAGAGTTTGATAGTCAACTGTAACACACCAGGGGGTTCCTATCTCATCCTGGGAAAAATACCTTTTTCCAATATTTCCCCGGTCGTCAAAAGCAACCGGAAAAGAAAGAATAAGCATATTAAATATTTCTTTTGCCTTCCCGACGATTTCTTCTTTGTTGGCAACAAGCGGAAAAACTGCCGCCTTATAAGGAGCAATCTTGGGGTTAAGTCTTAAGACTGTTCTTGTTCCCTTCTCACCTAAGTCTTCTTCCTCATAAGCATCAACTAATATTGCCAAAAATGTCCTTTCAACCCCCATTGATGGCTCAATCACATGGGGAACAAAACTCTCATTTGTGTTTGCGTCTTTATATGAAAGTTCCTGGCCTGAATGTTTAGCATGGGTTTTGAGATCAAAGTCTGTTCTGTATGCTAAACCATATAGTTCTCTCAGTCCAAAAGGAAATTTAAATTCAAGATCTTCAGTTCTTTTTGAATAATGGGAAAGCTCGTTATCTTCATGTCTCCGCCAGGAGAGGTTTTCTCTCTTAACTCCCAGATTTACAATATAATCCTCCATTGCCTTTTTCCATTCTTCAAAATCCTTCTCCCAGTTTTCTTCGTGAATAAAGTATTCAATTTCCATTTGTTCAAATTCGAGGCTCCTGAAGATAAAGTTTCCCAAAGTAATTTCGTTACGGAAAGCCTTACCGACTTGGGCGATGCCAAAAGGCAGTTTAGGATGAAAAGAATCAATAATGTTTTTGAAGTTGACAAAAATTGCCTGGGCTGTTTCCGGCCTTAAAAAAGCCACAGAAGCGGTATCTTCTACTGAGCCAATAAAGGTTTTAAACATCGGCACAAATTTCTTAGGTTCAGAAAGAGCGCCTTCACACTCAGGGCACTTTTTAACATCCTTAAGATGGTCAAGCCTGAATCTTTTATGGCAATTTAAACACTCAACCAAAATATCAATAAAATCCTGAACATGGCCCGATGCTTCCCAAATCCTGGGATTTAGAAGAATTCCTCCGTCAAGCCCGTAAATCTCCGCTTTTTTTTGAACAAAGTTTTTCCACCATTCTTTTTTAAGATTATTTTTTAACTCTGCTCCCAGCGGTCCGTAATCCCAGGTGTTTGCCAAGCCGCCATAAATTTCGCTCCCTGGATAAACAAAACCTCTTCTTTTACAAAGGGAAATAATTTTGCCCATTAAATCCATCTTGTTTGAAAGTATATCAGCTTAAAGCTGGCTCTTCAACAGGCTCAGCCCTTAACTCTTTTGGAAAATTTTTTGCTCTTAAGCTCTTTTTCAATAATTTCCTCTATTTTTTGGAAGACATTAAACTCTTTCGGAAAAGGCCTGGCTTCCGGCCAAAAACCCAAGATCCCAAGCAAAGCCTCTCCATACCTTTCAACCATTAAATCCAGGTCTTCTGTTTTTGCTTCTTTAAGCTCTCCAAAAGCCGAAACCAGTATTCCATAAACTCCTTCATGTTCGTTTTCCTCAACCGTCAGTTTGTCGGTCATTTCCGAAATTTCATAAGCCGAGACCACTTTTTTAAGGTCGCTTCTCCATTCATCAAAGTCATCCAAACATTCTACTTCGGTGATAATATCTAAACCTCTTCCTTTTGAAGCAAAAAAGTTTACCTGGTTAAACATCTCCAGGTTGCCTCCTTTTCTTGACTTTAACTTTCTTATCCCTTTGGCAATGCAGCTTACTTTGCCGCGTTTTGAAGTATAAATTGAAACTATTTTATCTGCTTCACCATAATTTATAGTTCTTAAAACAATTCCTTCTGCTTTGTATGTGTTCATGAATAGCCGGAAGTTTTTAGGAAAACTTTAAAACTGCCATTTAAGCTCTTTGTCTCCCCTTAGTTCAAATTCTTCTTTCTTTCCGTTAAACTCAATCACCATATCATATTTTTCTATCCCCGGTTGCTTTTGGATAAGCAGTTGATATTGTTCTCCTTTTTCAACCTTAAAAGGAAGTTTATATTTAAAGCTCACCTTGGCTTGGCTTTCCGGCCTCAGGG
>Ga0180009_10003668_pt1 | contig 17335 bp, 15 predicted proteins | sample OS_PC_MetaG_FD_123537 | JGI IMG/M metagenome (GOLD analysis project Ga0180009, IMG submission 123537) | Groundwater microbial communities from the Aspo Hard Rock Laboratory (HRL) deep subsurface site, Sweden - OS_PC_MetaG | ecosystem: Environmental > Aquatic > Deep subsurface > Groundwater... | reverse complement strand
GTGGATCAATTAAGTAGCCAAGTGGTTAATCCCGCCGTGGCGGGACTCTACCAATCCCGCTGAAAGCGGGACTACCAAGGCATAAAAAGAATTATTAACAGAATTACTTATAACGGTCAATAAGTTTTTTGATGTTTTTGACCCTGGTAATCGGCTTGACAGTGTATGATTTTCCCTCTATGTACTATCATATTCTCATAAATCAGAATAGACAAGGGTTTACCAATGAAACAGATCGTTTTAGGCACGGCAGGGCATATTGACCACGGTAAGACCTCACTAATTAAGGCTCTCACCGGCATTGATACGGACCGGCTCAAGGAAGAGAAGGAGCGGGGTATTACCATTGAGCTGGGTTTTGCCCACCTGGAACTGCCCGGCGGGAAGCTCCTGGGAATCGTGGATGTGCCTGGCCATGAAAAATTTATCAAAAACATGGTGGCCGGGGCCACGGGTATAGATCTTGTGGCCTTAGTGATCGCCGCGGATGAGGGTGTCATGCCCCAAACCAGGGAGCACCTCGATATCTGCGAACTCCTCAAAATCCAGCACGGATTGATCATTATGACTAAAATAGACATGGTGGATTCTGACTGGCTCGAGCTTGTCAGGGAAGATGTCACTGAATATTTGGCGGCTACTTTTCTGGCAGACGCTCCCATCGTTGAAGTCTCATCCGTGACGGGCGAAGGGCTGAAGGAACTCATTCAAATCCTCGACAAGTTAGTCCAGAATATTCCTGAAAGGGATTTAGGGCATTTCTTTCGGCTGCCCATTGACCGGGTATTTTCAATGAAAGGCTTTGGCACAGTGATAACTGGAACCACCATCTCCGGAAAAATCAGAACCGGCGACGAAGTCACAATTTATCCCCTCGGTATCAACTCAAAAATCAGGGGCCTTCAGGTGCATAATCGGGAGGTGAATGAAATAAGTGCGGGTCTAAGGACTGCCGTCAACCTTCAAGGTATTGAAAGGGCCAAGATTCAAAGGGGGAATATCCTTGCCTCCAGGGACTCTTTACGAACAACGTACATGGTTGATGTGAGCCTTGATCTCCTCTCCAGCGCCCCGCGCAAGCTGAAGAACAGGGCAAAAGTGCGTTTTCATTCGGGCACCTCAGAGATCATCTCCACAGTGGTTCTATTGGACAGGGATGCGCTGGAACCAGGCGAGACCTGTTTTGCCCAGATAAGGCTCAATGAGCCCACTGCTTTGCTTCGAGACGACCGATATGTGCTAAGAAGTTATTCGCCGGTGCGGACCATTGGTGGTGGAAGGACTCTCAATGCCCTGCCAAGGAAAAAGAAGCGTTTTTCAGAGGCTGTCCTTTCTGAAATGAAGTTGCTTTTCACCGGGGATCTTAATGCAATTATTGAATATTTTGTATCCTCAGGCCGGTTCCGAGGAGTAGAACAGGAAGAATTACCTTTTTTGACTAACACAGGCAAAAAGAGGTTGGACGAGGCACTTAAAGTCCTTAAAGCCCAGCAAAGGATTATCCTTTACGATAAAGAACGGGGTGTCCTGATTCATGCGGATTTCCTTAAAAAGGCCAGGGAAGAAATCCTGGATACACTCACCCGGTATCACAAAAAATTTCCACTGAAAGAGGGATTGGTCAAAGAAGAGCTTCGATCAAGGACAGCAGGGGCGGACAATGCCAAGCTTTTCAACCACCTTGTGCTTCAGCTTGCACGAGAGGGGATTATTGTTCAGAATAAGGAGATCGTTCGCCTGAAGGATCACCAGGTCACCCTGGCGCAAGACCAGGAAGAAATCCGGCGGGAGTTGGAAAAAATCTATACTAAAAACGGGCTCCAGCCCCCTTACTTCCAGGAGATAAAGGAAAAATTCCCCGGCAATACCGGAGCTGAGGTCCTTGAGGTCATGGTCAAGGAGGGTGGTATCCTGAAAGTAAAGGAAGACCTTTATTTTCACCTCAAGGCAATTGATGGACTCAAATCAGAGTTGATCGCCTTCCTGAAAAGTAATGGTGAAATCACCACCCCCCAGTTCAAGGAAATGACCGGTGCTTCCCGGAAGTACACCATTCCCCTGATAGAATACTTTGACCGGACTCAGGTGACGGTGAGAGTCGGGGACACCCGGGTTCTCAGAAAAAAGTAAGGATAATAGGTTCCATCGTTGGAAACATTCACTAAGGACTTAACCACGGCCCTGGGTTTAGGGGCAAAGGAGCATGTGGCCATTGTAGGCGCGGGAGGCAAGACAAGTCTCATGTTTGCCCTGGCAGAGGAACTCCGAATGCACGGGGGCCGGGTTGTTACTGGCACCACCACGAAGGTCTGGTACAAGGAGGCCACGCGTTTTGCCTGTGTGATTATTTCCAGGTCCGATTCAGCCTGGCATGAAAAAGTAAGAGAGGATCTTGAAAAATATGGTCATGTTTTTGTAGGCCAGGGTGTTCTTGAGTCCGGCAAGTTAGAAGGGATCGGCCCGGCTCTTGCTGAAAAGCTTTACCATGATTCAGTGGTTGATTATTTGATCCTGGAGGCTGATGGCGCGGCCGGCCTTCCGTTAAAAGCGCCTGCATCCCATGAACCGGTAATCCCCCCTTCGGTTACCTTAGTGGTCGCTATGATGGGTCTGGAAGCAGTGGGGAAAAACCTTGAGCCGGAGTTTGTTTTCAGGTTGGAACGATTCAAGGAGGTAACAGGGCTTGTAAATGGAGCAAAGATTAATTTTAGGGCCCTTGGCAAGATCTTTCATTCACCCAAAGGTCTTTTCAAAGGCACACCAGTTTCAGCAAGGCGGGTTGCATTTTTAAACAAACTCGACCTTCTTCCCGACGATCAGGAAGCGAAGGATCTGGCGAACTTGCTGATTAGTCCTCCCAATGCTTTTATCGACCGGGTGGTGATCGGTTCTATCAAGGAGAAAAAATATTTGATAATCGGGGAAAAACCATGAGGAACATTTACACAAAGCTTGTCGAGATGTATAAAAATGGCCGCTTAGCGGTCCTCGCTACCATTATTAAACAGGCTGGTCCGTCCCCCAGAGGTATTGGAACTAAGTGCCTGATTCTGGATGATGGATCATTTACAGGCACCATCGGCGGCGGTGTCCTGGAGGCTCAAACACTCCAGGAAGCCAGAAAAGTCTTTAAGACGGGTCTTCCTGTTCGCCTTGAGTTTTCCCTAAAAGGGACAGATGTAGCCGATACCGATATGCTGTGTGGTGGTGATGTTGAAGTCTTTCTTGAACCTATGCCGTCAAAAAGCGAGACACACCTTTTGGTATTTGACAAGGCAATGAAAATTGCCGATCAAGGTGGTGTAGGGCTGCTGGCAACGGTGATTGATCAGGCACGGTGGGAGTACGGTACCACTCCCAGGGTGTTTATTGAGAAAAACGGGATAAGGACCGGTTCCCTGGGTGGGATGCAGGAGTTGGAAGATGCCATATTAAAAGAGATGGACCGGATCCTGGGCTCAAGGGTGCCCTGTACCCTCCATGTGCAAGACCATGCAGGGAATCAAGTGGAGGTCTTTGTTGAGCCGGTGGTGTCCGATCCTGTTCTGTATGTTTTCGGCGCCGGCCATGTATCCAGGCAGATCGTGCCCCTGGCAAGCCGTGTGGGATTTCAGGTGGTGGTCATTGATGATCGAGCTGATTTTGCAGACGCCAGTCATTTCCCTGAGGCCAGAGACATATATCAGTTGCCGTTTGAAGAGGTGATGGACAGATTGTCGATTCATGAATTGTCCTATTTGGTAATTGTGACAAGAGGCCATATGCACGACAAGAATGTCCTGGCCCAGGCGCTGAAAACAAAGGCAGGGTATATCGGAATGATCGGCAGCAGTCGAAAAAGAGATATCATTTACGAGAAGTTACTTGAAGAAGGCTTCACCGAGAAGGATATTTCCCGGGTCCATTCTCCCATCGGGCTTGATATTGGGGCCGATACACCAGAGGAGATTGCGGTAAGCATTGTGGCAGAGTTGATAAAGGTGAGGAGAGGACACGGGGATTGACGATTGACGATTGACAATTGACGATTGAAAAAACCTCGTCTCCATTATTTGCTTGAAAATTGGACATTCGGTCTCGCCCGCCTCGCCCGTCCGCCTCGCCTGCTTGGCTGGATGGCGGGCCTGAGCGAGAGCGATGGCGGGCAGGGTTTGAAAAGTTATAACATATGGAAATAATAGTAATTATTTTCCTACTCAACCACTTAACTACTCAACTACTCAACGAGGTCTAAAATTGAGGTATTGCGGAGAAATGATAAGTAACGCATATCAATCATGGCTTTGGGGGAAGTTGGGGGAGACGTGCGTTAAGAACTTAAAAAAGCATGGTTTCGATGCCCATTTTGCGGAAACCGTTGATAAGGCGGACAATCTGATTCTTGAGATGATTTCAGGGTATGAAACCTTCGGGTTCGGGGGTTCGGATACATCGAGGGCTCTGGGAATCCTGGAGAAGCTAAAAGCCGAAGGAAAAACAGTCTACGATCACTGGCAGAAGGATCTTACCAAAGAACAGGACCTGGAGATCCGCCTCCAGCAAGGCCGATGCGATTGCTTTATTTGCAGTGCCAATGCCATCTCTGCTGAAGGTGAGGTGGTCAATGTGGACGGTATCGGGAATCGGGTAGGTGCCATGGCCTTTGGGCCCAAAAAGGTCGTGATCGTTGCCGGCATGAACAAGGTAAGACTTAACATTGAATCCGCCCTTCGAAGGATCCGGGAGGTTGCCGGGCCCATGAGGGCCAAAAGTCTCGGCATGGAAACCCCCTGTGCGGAAACGGGTGTGTGCACCGACTGTAATTCCCCGCAGCGGATCTGCCGCATCACCACCATCCTTCACCGCAAGCCAATGCTGAGCGACATATCCGTGATTCTGGTAAACGAGAGCCTGGGGTTCTGATGTTCTTTTCGATGGCTTTCAAATCGTCAAGACTGCTTCAATCATAAAACATCTCTTTAATCGCGATCTGGCATTTTACTTCCAAGAAGCCTGTACGGATAAGCCCTGAATCTTCTCCTGATTAGACATGGGAAGACCCCATTACAAAAATACGAATATCGTAAAAAACAACAAATATTCTTCTTGACAAGGAAAAATATATTTGTAATTTTACTGATTAAGTATTTATTCAACAAATAAAGTGGAAATCTTATAGGGGAGGTTTCATTGATGAAGGAATGCTTGGATATATTTATTTCAGATGAAGATCGGCCTATTGTCGAGTCGGTCAGAAATTTTGTAAACAAGGAGATAATCCCGGTCAGGGAAGACATAGAAAAGGACAAAGAGCATAAGCTTGTAGGGGAAATACTTCATGGACTTACAAAGCTTGGGCTCATAAAAGCGGGGTTCCCGGAAGAATACAGCGAGATGAAACGTTTATCGGCTGTAGAAATCTTTCTTATCTCCGAGGAGGTGGCCCGGGGCGATGTGGGGATAGCTGTTGCCCAGGCAGCCACACGTTGGGGTTTGAGTCCGATGATGCTTGGTAAAAATAAAGTCCTGATGGATAAATTTCTTCCCATTTTCTGTGAAGATGAGCCTCATCTGGCATGTTTTGCCATGACTGAAGAAAGTTCGGGGTGTGATATCGAAAATCTGTCTGTGTTGCACGGTAAGACAATAAAGACAAGGGCTACATTGGAAGGTGATGAGTGGGTTATCCGGGGTACCAAGCGTTTTGCCAGCAATTCGGGGGTATCTGACCTCTATTGCATTGCATGTCAGACAGATCCGTCCCAGGGTGAAGAGGGGATAGCCCTTATTTACGTGCCCGCAAGTGCAGAAGGCGTGTCATTCGGGGCTTTTGAGAACAAGGCAGGCCTTTATGCGGACAGGAACTGCGATATCAACTTAGATGATGTAAGGGTTCCACGGGAATACAGGGCAAGCGGTCCGGGGGAGGATGCAAAAATTATTCGACGGAATATCACAGCAGGCAGGGTGGGGAGCGCCGCCATGGTGACCGGTTCTGCCCGGGGAATATTCGATGAGGTTCTTAGATACACCGGTGAGAGGGTGGTAGCCGGTAAACCAATTCGAAACCATTCCATGAGCGCGGCCTTGTTGGCTGATATGGCCATTGGTATCGAGACGGCAAAGGCGTATTATCTCCAGGTTGCCTACATGCTGGGGCATCCCGAGCGATATGGGGAGGCAAGTTCAGACACAATGCTGTCCAGGGCGAGCATTGCGAAGGTCTATGCAACAGATGTGACAGTTAGCATTGCAAACAAGGCCATGGAACTAATGGGATCCTACGGATATATGAAAAATTATAATGTCGAAAAATACTGGAGGGACTCAAAGGAAATACAGCTCTGGTTGGGAGGGGCCCAGCTTGGGCGTTTGGATGTAGCTCGCGGGTATTATGATCTATAAGCGTGGCGTTGGTTGAGACATGGGAAGAAAAAATGAAAGATGAACAGGAAAAGGCAAAGAATGGCAAGTATCTTGATAAGTTAGATAGAGACATCATAGACGAATTACAGGATGATGGGCGCAAGCCTTACAATGAAATTGCAAATAAACTGAACGTGTCTGAAGGGACCATAAGGAAAAGGGTTCATAAACTGACGGATATGGGTGTGTTAAAGATCGCCGGATTGATTGATCCTGAAAAGGTCGGAGAGCATTTATTGGCAATTATGGGGGTTCAATTAGGGAGTCAAAACCTGCTCGAAAATGCGAAAAAATTTTCACAACTCCAAGGAGTTATATCGGTCGGAATAGTAACCGGGCGGTATGATTTAATCTGTCAGGTTCTCCTGGACAGGACTGACGGTCTGATCAAATTCTTTACCAGGGAACTCTCAAAAATCAAAGACGTAAAGTTCACCGAAACCTTCATTGTCTATAAGGCCTTCAATTGGGAAGTAAATATGAGCAAAAAGGAGAAATAGAAGGGGTTTTGGTGGGTGATATTCATTTTGAGAATTTGAGAAGGATTTGAACTCATCAGGTCCGGGAATTGCGGAAAAAATGTCCTTTAACATGAGGTTGGAAATTGACATTGAATGGAAAAAGGGGTAAAAAATATATGTATACTTATATATAATACTCTACCTGAAAAAGTAATTTGCGTTGCATGCAGCTCTTTAAGAGCTTTATAGCGCCACAATCCGGATTGTGAAACAAAAGTCTCTATCTTGAAGGGAGGTGATATTAAGTATCTGAATGGCAAACGGGGGATTAATGATACCAAATCATGTGTGAAAAAACATTAGCAGAATCATCAGATTAAGAAAAGGGGGACAAAATGAAGAAAAATATAGCATTAACAGTTATGGTGTTATTGATAGCTTTCTTGTTCATTTCAGAAGGCGTTGCCTCAGCGGCAGCAAAGGGGAAGATCGTAGTAGCCCAGGGGGCAGAAACAACAACGCTTGATCCCCATAAGGGCGGATCAGCAATATTCGTCAATGCCTGCGTGACAATGTATGATCTTCTGATAAGACGGGATCGAGAAGGTACGCAAAGACTGGCTCTGGCGACTTCCTATGAAAACATAGACCCGGTAACCTGGGAGTTTAAGTTGAGAAAAGGAGTCAAATTCCATAATGGTGATCCTCTCACAGCCAGTGATGTCAAATTCAGCTTCGATAGAATGAGAGATGCAAAAACCAAAAACCCATTTCGTGTGTTTTTCGGGGGGATGAAAGAAGTCCAGGTTATTGATGATTACACGGTCAGGGTAATCACAGAGAAACCGGATCCAGTACTGCCCTCCCGGACGGCCTTCGCTGCTTTTATTGTTCCGGAAAAATATATCAAGGAACATGGCGATGAATACTTTGCAAAGCATCCGGTAGGATCGGGCCGTTACAAGTTTGTAAACTGGGTGAAAAATGACTATGTTGAACTGGAGGCCAATGAGAATTATTGGGGTGACGAGCCCGCTACCATAAAGAAGCTAATTTTTAAGGCGATACCAGAGACAGGTTCCAGAATTGCTGCATTGCAGACAGGGGAGGTGGATATTGCGACCAATGTGCTCCCCTTTATGATCCCCAAACTGGAAAAGGACCCCAAGATTAAGATCGTATCAGGACCCAGTGGAAGGGTCATTTTTATTGGCTTCAACCTCACCAAACCAGAAAAGGCCGGACCTCTGATGAAAAAGGAGGTTCGTCAGGCCATAAACTATGCTGTGGATAAGCAGAGCCTGATCAAGCACGTCCTTATGGGAAGCGGAGATCAGTTGGCAACACCCCTCGTTCCCGTGGCGTTTGGATATGACCCCAACATTGAACCTTACTCCTATGATCCCGAGAAGGCCAAGACTCTGCTTAAAGAGGCTGGGTATCCCAATGGCTTTGAAACCGAATTTGCAACTGGGAGCGGCAGATACCTCATGGACAAGCAGATTGCTGAGGCCATCGTGGGTATGCTTGACAAGGTGGGAATAAAGGCCAAGCTTAAGGTCTATGAATGGGGCCAATATGAGAAGGTGAGAAAGGCAAAGGAAGTTGAACCTGCGTATCTCTTGGGCTGGGGAAACACTTTGTCAGACGCAGACGGGACTCTCGTACCCGTATTCTTTTCTAAAAGCACATATTCAACGTACGTAAACCCGGAGCTGGATAAGATGTTAATGGAGGCAAGATTCCAAATGGATCCCGAGAAGCGAAAGGAACAATACAGCGAGATCCTCAAGCTAGTTAAAGATGAAGCCCCATGGATATTCCTCTACCAGCAGAGGGATAATTATGGCGTGCGGGATACAGTTGCAAATTTCCTCCAGAGTGCAGGAAGCGAGCGAATGGATTGTGATGTTCTTAAGCTGGCCAAGTAACAGGTAATTTCGGAGTTGTGCCGCAGTCCTTGATGGCTGCGGCACAAAAAATTAGTTGAAAATAGGCTAAAGTAACTAATATTCTCTGAATTTAGTTCGCTTAGCTATTCTCAGGCTGAGAATGTTGGAATAGTGGAATAATGGAATGGTGGGAATTATTGCATAGGGCAAAGAGCATAGAGCAAAGCAAATCCAATATCTCTTACCTTGTGCCCTGAGCCTTGCGCCTTAAGCCCTCCTTTATTACATGTACGAGACCGAAACTCAGGCCTCGAAAAAACCCATTTATTCTTTCCGCCCTCGGCGGGATAGAAATACCTGTTCGATAACTATGGTTTTTCGTCCCTAACTTTAGGCACTTTAGTTCACTTTAGACACTTTAGGCACTTCACTTATGCAACGCTATATAATCAAAAGGTTTTTCCAATCTCTCATTGTTATCCTTGGAATCACTGTTATAGTCTTTATCATTATCCACCTCACGGGTGATCCGACTGATCTTCTTTTACCTCCGGAGGCAGGGCCACAGGAAAGAGAATTATTCCGGAAGCAGTTAGGGCTCGATAAACCCATTTATGTCCAATATTTTGAATTCCTGAAAAACGTAGCCCATGGTGATTTCGGACAATCCTTCAGGCATCAAACTTCCGCATTTTCCTTAATAATGGGAGCATTGCCGGCTACTATTGAACTGACCATAGCGGCAATGATCTTATCAATCGTTATTGCCCTTCCGGTTGGAATTATTTCTGCCATAAGGCCACGGTCCTATTATGACAGGCTCGGGATGTCATTCGCTCTTTTGGGGCAGTCTATACCGGTATACTGGGCCGGGCTGATGTTGATCCTTCTATTTGCAGTCACATTAGGATGGTTGCCTTCAACAGGAAGGGGAGGAATTGAGCACCTCATACTGCCGGCTGTCACTCTTGGAATGTTTTCCACGGCAGCCATTGCCAGGTTCACACGCTCCAGTATGCTCGATGTCCTTGATACCGATTATATCAGAACGGCAAGGATTAAAGGGCTTTCAGAGTATGTTGTTGTTCTCAAGCACGCCTTTAAAAATGCCTCCATTCCAGTACTTACCATGACATCCCTCCAATTTGGAAGAATGCTCAGCGGGGCGGTTATTACTGAAACTATTTTCAGCTGGCCTGGAGTGGGCAGAATTGCCGTTCAGGCTATTTACAACAGAGATTTCCCCGTGGTTCAGACTGCCGTGTTTGTGACCTCGGTGATATTTGTGGGCATAAACTTCTTGGTGGATATTATCTACACGTATTTGGATCCAAGAATTAAATATAAATAGAGAGTCTTACTTTTGCCAAGATCAAGAAAAATATGGGTCAACGTGAAACATGCCCCTTCCGGAGGCTTGATAATCCTTTTATTGCTTATCATGGCGGCCCTATTCGCAGAACTTATAGCTCCCTACAGCCCGGTTGATCAAGATATTACTAAGGCCCTGAGACCCCCCTTTTTTCTTGAAGGCGGAACGTGGGATCATCTCCTTGGAACTGATGAGTTAGGGAGAGACATCCTTAGCAGGATTATCTTTGGAGCCAGGATATCGCTGGTGGTGGGATTCATAGCCGTGGCCATATCAGGTTTAATAGGGACATGGCTTGGGCTCGTTTCCGGTTATTTTGGCGGCAAGGTTGATTCCGTAATCATGAGATTAGTGGATATACAGCTTTCAATGCCATATATCCTGATTGCCCTGGCGCTCATCGGCGCGTTAGGGCCCAGCCTGAGAAACATCATTATTGTCATTGGAATAACCTCCTGGGTGGATTATGCAAGGGTCGTCAGGGGAGAGGTGTTGAGCATTAAAGAAAATGAATTCGTTGATCTTGCAAAGATAGCCGGATGCAGCACTTACAGGATCCTCCTGAAACACATTTTCCCCGGTGTGGTAAATTCTCTGATCGTTTTGGGCACTCTGATGCTTGGGCGAATTATCATCTTCGAGGCTGCCTTGAGTTTCTTGGGCCTTGGGGTGCAGCCGCCAACACCTTCCTGGGGGATCATGTTAGCCGATGGCAGGCAATATCTGACCTATGCATGGTGGCTTGCAACATTCCCGGGTTTTGCAATCATGCTGGTTGTCTTGGGCACGAACCTGGTGGGCGATTGGCTCAGGGATATGTTAGACCCCAAACAACGCGCAGCAGTTATAGGCAAAAGGTAATGAGCCAAAACGAAAAGATCCTGGAGGTAAAGAATCTCAAGACCTATTTCTTCACGAACGTGGGGGTAGTCAAGGCAGTTGATGGTGGAAATTTCCATTTGAGAAAAGGCCAGGCACTTGGAATCGTGGGTGAGTCGGGAAGCGGAAAGAGTGTGACCTCGCTTTCCATATTGCGATTGGTCCCTAAACCTGCAGGGCGGATTGTGGAAGGGGAAATACTGTATCGTGGAGAGGACCTGGTGAAAAAATCCCAGAAGGAGATGAGAGAGTACAGGGGGAATAAGTTATTTATGATCTCTCAGGACCCAATGACCTCCCTGAATCCGGTTTTCACCATCGGTAATCAGATTGGCGAGGCAATTAGAAGACGTAAAAAGTTGACCGGACATGATCTAAAGGAAAAAATCGTCGAAATGCTCAAGGTAGTCCACATCCGGGCGTCAGAGACCCGTGCCCATGCATATCCCCATCAATTTAGCGGCGGAATGAAGCAGAGGTCAATGATTTCAATGGCCCTGGCATGCCAACCGGAGATCCTCATCGCCGATGAACCTACAACAGCTCTTGATGTTACCATCCAGGCTCAGATTCTGAAGTTGATGGTGGAGATCCGTGAGCAATATCACACATCCATTATCCTCATCACCCATGACCTGGGTGTTATTGCCAGGTTCTGCGATTATGTCCTGGTCATGTATGCAGGGAAGATTGTCGAAAGGGCGGATGTGAAGACATTATTTAAGGGGAACAGGCATCCTTATACAAAGGGACTGATCAATTCCCTTCCTCATCTGGGCAAGAAGCAACGAAGGCTTGAGAGTATAAAGGGGCAGCCCCCTGACCTTCTAAACCTGTCAGGGGGATGCCCCTTTGAACCGAGATGTGACTATTCAGTGGAAAGATGCTCCGTGGAATATCCGCCAGTCGAATCTGCAGGGAAAGGACATCTGCTCTCCTGCTGGAGATGGAGAGAAATATGAAGGGGGAAAGTATCCTCAAGGTCAATAACCTCAAGAAATATTTCTCCATGGGAAAGGAGGGCATATTTTCCGGTAAGGCGAGGATGGTCAAGGCAGTAGATGGAATAGACTTTTCCCTTTATAAGGGGCAGACATTTGGATTGGTGGGTGAATCCGGTTGCGGGAAAACGACAACAGGGAGATGTATTCTGAAACTGTATGGAATTACAGATGGGGAGATTCTCTTTCAAGGAAAAAACATCCACAGCTTTGAGGGGAAGGAGCGGATGCAATACCGCCGGGCCGTGCAGGCGGTCTTCCAGGACCCTTATGGATCCTTGAATCCCAGGATGAGGGTCGGTGAATTCATAGAAGAACCTATGCTGGTTCATGGAATTTTTAACTCCAGTGATCGTAAAAAGCGGGTGGAGGAACTTCTTGGTGTTGTTGGGCTAAGCTCTGATCACTCCAGCCGATATCCTCATGAATTCAGCGGTGGGCAGAGGCAGAGGATCTGTATTGCCAGGGCCCTTTCTCTAAACCCGAAGCTTGTGATTTTAGATGAGCCTGTCTCTGCCTTAGATGTCTCTATCCGTGCCCAGATATTAAACCTGCTCATGGATTTGCAAGAGGAATTCGGCTTGACCTACCTTTTCATATCCCATGATCTGTCGGTGGTGGAGCATATAAGTGATTTTGTTGCAGTGATGTATCTGGCCAAAATCGTTGAGATGGCACCCTGCGAGATGATCTTCAAGAATCCGCTTCACCCTTACACCAACGCGCTTCTCTCGGCCATCCTTGTGCCTGACCCGGAATTGGTCCAGGACGCCATTATTTTAGAGGGGGATGTGGCTGATCCCCATGGTTTGGAGAAGGGATGCCTTTTTAGAAACAGATGTTTCAATGCCACCGATGAATGCATGGAAAAGGAGGCGGAATTGATCGAAGTGGAGCCGAATCATAAGGTTGCGTGTCTAAGGGTTGCGTGAATAAGTGCCTAAAGTGATCTAAAGTGACCTAAAGTGTCTAAAGTTAAAATTTTGACCTGTGCGCTTAGATATTACTTGTTGAAGTTTACCATCTCGTAGTGTGGGTTGAGCGGTTTTAGTCCAATGGGTTTCACTAATTTCACATAATTTGCATATCATGGGAAGCAAGTAAAAGTATGTTAAAACAGCGAAACCCATCCCGCGTTTCGCGGGACTCAACCCATCCTACAAAGAGCTTAAACAATTTAACCACACAGGCCGAAAAAAAATAGATGAGGAAAGAAATGAATTCTGAACTTTTAAAAAAGGCTTTTGATCTTGAAGATCAACTTATTCAGTGGCGGCGGGAGTTCCATATGTACCCTGAAGTCGGCTTCAAGGAGTTCAGGACCGCCAAAAGGGTTTTTGAAGAACTCACCCGCCTGAATATTGATGCCACATCAGGGATCGGTGGCACAGGAGTTGTAGGGCTTATCAAAGGCAGGCAAAAGGGAAAGACCATCGCTTTGAGGGCAGATATGGATGCGCTTCCCATATCAGAAGAAAATGATGTACCCTATCGGTCCAGGAATCAGGGAGTCATGCATGCCTGCGGTCATGATGCACATACCAGCATACTCCTGGGTGCAGCGACTATTTTGTCCGGGTTGAGGGAGTCTCTCAGTGGAAATGTAAAACTCATTTTTCAACCTGCAGAGGAGGTTCCGGAAGGTGGGGCATCAAACCTCATCCAGGAGGGCGTGTTAAAAAAACCTAAAGTGAATGCCGTTGTCGGGCTTCATCTTGTGCCAAGATTCCCATCCGGAATGGTGGCAATCAAGGAAGGTGTTGTAACAGCGGCAACGGACAAACTCGAAATACGCATCATCGGCAAAAGCGGCCATGCTGCAAGACCTTATGAAGGGGTTGATTCCATTGTCGTTGCGTCACAGGTCATTGGCTCGATTCAGGCAATGATCACGAGACAGACAGATGCCATCGACCCGAAGGTCGTGAGCATTGGGCGTATTTGTGGCGGAGAGGCACACAATGTGATTGCAAAAGAGGTGGTAATGTCCGGGACAATAAGAACGTTTTCAGGGGAAACCAGGCATAGAGTCCACAAGCTGATAAAAAAGACATGCCAGTCTATTGCTCAATCTATGGGAGCAAAAGCAGATGTGAAGATCGATCAAGGCAATCCTCCACAGATTAATCATTCCGGCCTGTTCGAGGTTCTGAGAACTGCATTGCCGGAGTCCCTTGGAAAAGAAAGTGTCATAGAGTTCCAAACCCCTTCCCTTGGTGGTGAGGACTTTGCGCTTTATTCGGAAAAGGTGCCTGGTTTCTTTTTTAACCTCGGGTGTAGAGAGAATAGGGGAGGGGTGAGCAACTCCCTTCACAACTCCCATTTTGATTTTGATGAGGCAATCCTTCCAAAAGGGGTGGCTGCAATGGTGTGCTGTGCACTGGCCCTGATGGAAAGCGAGGAATGGGTTTAAACGAATGTAATAGTTCACCGCAGAGACGCTGAGTCCGCAGAGAAAAGATTTGACAGAATTACAGGATTAAGCAAGATTTTTATGTCCTGTACATCCTTTCATAAATCCCGTGTTACAACAATATCCACAACGAACCCCACCTGGTCTGATAGAAGAATCATGTAAGGACTGTTGCGTTTGTTAGGGCTGGTCATAGCTGAATTATCTATGAAAATGCTCGATAAATCGTGGAAGATTTAGGGTGGGGTTTTACACCCCGCCGTTAATAGTTTGTCCAGGCTTAAGAAAGACATAAAGTAACTGATTTTACGGACAATTATAACTCTACAGAATATTGAGCTATTGCATGTAAACAATAAAAAGTATATATCCTTAAAAACCGGATATGTTTTATGATTTACAAGAAAAAGTAATCCTGTTTATCCTGTTTATCCTGTCAAAAAATAGACAGACGAACTTATACCAAAACTAAAAATCAAGTTAGTAGGAGTGAACAGTATGAAAAAAGATCGGATTCGCCAGATTATGCAGGAAATATCTGAAGCTGCTCAGGAGGAGAAGGAGGAAACTTCCAGGGCTGTCAACGAAGTGCTCGATAAACCAGGCTCCAGCGTCGCATTGGCCATACAGATGCTCAGCAGAAGGCCGGATGTCTGTATCTCTACTCTGATAAAAAGCGCATCCCTGTATAAGAGCAAGGATATCCTGGATGAAAAAACAGCGGAGTTGATTGCTATTTCATCAGCAGTTGCCAATCGGTGTGAGCACTGCCTGAGTGTTCATTTGGACAAGGCCGCTTCCCTTGGTGCGACCGAGGATGAGATCTTTAACACTATCCTTATCTCCAGCGCAATCTGCGAAACCTCTGCCTGGGCCTATGGCTTCAGGGAATTTCGAAAACTTGAAGGCAAACTAAAACGAAAGAGGAGAAAGGCTAATGAATCATAACCACCACGGTTCGCTGGCTGACAAGCCTCTGTCCATGTGCCTGGTTAAACTGATGAAGTGAATAGCCAATCCTCGTGCCGCCTGACCATTCAGGAACTTCACGGGCACGATTGGACGTAACCACCACCATGCGTTTCTTTTTTGCTTTCATGGTACCAATTTCAGGGATCGTGATCTGGAAATCAGAAAGGACCTCAAGCAAGAAGGCCTCGAACTCTTCATCTGAGCGATCAATCTCATCTATGAGCAAAACAGGGGCTTTTTCCTCAGCCCTCAATATGGCCTCGAGCAGGGGACGTTTTATCAAAAAAGCGGGGCTGTAGATAATCTGCTCGATCTCCTCCTTGTCTTTTTTTTCTGTTCCTCGAGTCTTATGTGTAAAAGTTGTTTGGGATAGTTCCATTCATAGAGGGACGTGGAGGCCATAATTAGAATTGCTGTAAGCAGAACATCAAATTTGAAAATAGTCACTTTTTGTGGTATTCTTAGATTTATCTCAGCATATCCGGGAATCACCATGGAATTAGAAAAGAAAAAGCAAGTACCTCCTTCATCCCTTCAAGATCGGTTATCCGAATTGGAGGAACAGGCCGCTCAAAGGCAAATCCATGTTCATTATGACCTGCTCGAAGCCGCAGGACTAAAACTGAAAGGAGGAATCTGTAAGATAAACGGAGAATATCACCTCTTTGTTGACCGCCGAAAATCAATAGCCGACAAAATCGACATCTTACAGGATCACCTTGATCACGCAAATCCCGAAGATATCCCTCAGTAATGAAAAGTAGGTTCATGAGAACACTGAACGTCAAAAACCTAAATCATCAATCCAAAAGCGTCAATCTAAAATCATCAGGTTGGGTGAGAGGATTGTTTTTTGTTCTAATGGCCTTATATCTGTTTTACCCGGTCATATCAAATGCAAGACAGGACCTACCCTGTTTGAAAAATATCAGCTCCGTGGATGCGCTTCTGGTTGCAAATCCTGATGGTGAAATCCTTTATAAGAAACATGAAACAAAAAAACACATCCCCGCCTCTACACTCAAGCTTTTAACTGCCCTTACCGCGATTAAACGTCTCGGAGCCTCCTATAGATTCACAACCGAGTTCTATATGGACGCTGATCATAATCTCAAAATCAAAGGTTTTGGGGACCCCCTGCTGGTCTCAGAAGCCTGGCAGGAGATTTCCGATGCCCTGGGAAAGAAGACAAAAGATTTTAATGACCTGATACTGGATGACACCTATTTCTCTCCGCAAATAGTAATTCCGGGGAGCAAGCATTCCACCAACCCCTATGATGCGCCTGTTGGGGCTTTGTGCGCCAATTTTAATACTGTCTTTTTCCATCGTGATCACAGAGGAAGAATCGTATCATCTGAACCTCAGACACCCCTGATCCCATTTGCCAGGAATAAAATCCAGAAGCTGGGTCTAAAACAGGGACGATACACTTTTTCTCACGACCAGAAGGAGACAGCTCTGTATGCCGGTAACCTTCTGCTGTACTTCTTGAGAGAAAGGGGCGTTACGTTTCAGGGGAAAGTTTGTCTAAGTGCCATACAACCAGGAGACAGGCTGATTTACACCTACCAATCCAGGTTTACCCTGGAAGACATTCTTCGGAAAATGATGGCATTTTCAAATAACTTTATAGCCAATCAAATCTTTATTTCCCTGGGAGCCAAGGTGTATGGCCCGCCGGGAACATTGTCAAAAGGAGTGAAAGTGGTCTCCGAGTTTGCCAAAAATGATCTCCATCTGCAACATATTGAAATTGCGGAAGGTTCTGGCATCTCCAGAAAGAACCGTGTATCTGTCCTGGATATGCTGGCGATTTTAGAGGCGTTTAAACCACATCGACATCTTCTCAAAAGAACAGGTAATACTCTTTACAAAACCGGCACTCTCAGGGGCATAAGTACGCGGGTTGGATACATAGATGGGCCATCTGAGAACCC
>Ga0180009_10003667_pt1 | contig 17336 bp, 10 predicted proteins | sample OS_PC_MetaG_FD_123537 | JGI IMG/M metagenome (GOLD analysis project Ga0180009, IMG submission 123537) | Groundwater microbial communities from the Aspo Hard Rock Laboratory (HRL) deep subsurface site, Sweden - OS_PC_MetaG | ecosystem: Environmental > Aquatic > Deep subsurface > Groundwater... | reverse complement strand
TGGAAAGCCCCCAGTACCTGGTGCGCGACGGCTGGCATCACCTGTTCTTCGTCGAGCAGGACCTCACCCTGGAGTATCACCCCACCAGCCACGTGGTCGCGGCCGATCCGGCTGACTGGACCATGACGGGGCGCACCTACGTCGCGGCGGGCTGGGCCCCGGAGATCGAGAACTTCCGGGGGACCCCGGGCGCCGAGACGTTCGCCTACCTGGCCAAGGACCAGGACCCGCGCGATCTGACCTGGTTCGTCACGGCCCGGATGGACAGCGTGCGCTTCGAGGACGGCGGGATGACCCCCGTGGTGTTCGCTCCCGATCCCCTGGGTCCGGACTGGCCCGTGCGCACCGGTGATCCCGGCCTTGCGGCGCCCACCTTCTGCGACAACCCCGCGCTGCGGGGGGATCCCGGGATCCGGCAGCGAGGGCACGGCTGGTTCGGCAGCGGCGAGAACTACGGCGGTCCCCTGAGCGGGGTCGGCGCGCCGGGCCTGGCCTTCGGCGACGCGGCCACCGGCAGCATCGAGTCGCGGCCCTTCGTGCTCGAGGGCGGCCACTTCACCCTGCAGCTGGCCGGCGGAGTCCATCCGGCGACCTGCCACGTCGCCCTGGTCGACGACGGCACGGGCCAGATCCTCGGCACGATCTATCCGTCGGGACAGTCCGTCCTGATCGAGAGGACCTGGGACGTGCGCGCCCACACCGGCCGCACCGTGAGGTTGAGGATCGTGGACGAGGAGACCGGTCCGGACGGCTGGATCGCCGTCGACGCCATCGAGGAGCGCGAGGGGGTGGTGGCGGTGGACGGCCCGCGGCCGGCGCCCATCGCGAGCCTGGGCGCTTACCCGAACCCCTTCAACGGGACCACGGTGTTGCGGTTCGAGACCTCGGCGGCGGGTCCCTGCCGGTTCGAGCTGTACGACCTGGCGGGGCGGCGGATCTGGCGCTCGGGTGAACTCGCGGCGACCGGTGGAGCGATGCAGGTGGCGTGGGACGGTCGCGACGCCGCCGGGCGCAACGTTCCGAGCGGAACCTACCTGATGCGCGTGGTGCAGGGGACAGCGGCGGTGGCGGGTGTTCGCGTGACCCTGGTCAAATGATCCGGCGGAAGCTCAACGCACCAGCGTGACCTTGCCCTGCAGCCGCCAGCTCGCCTGGCCGCCGGACTTCTCCGCCCCCCGGCAGGTGACGCGATAGAGGTAGGTACCCGAGGGCTGGGGCAAGCCCGCGCCGTTCGTCCCCTTCCACATGAACTCCCGCAGGCCGGCCCCCCGCACGGGGAGGTCCTCTTCCAGCACCAGCCGGCCCTGCAGGTCGTAGACCTGGACCCGGTCGCGGGTGGAGATCGCGGTCTCCCAGCGGAACAGGGTCCGCGGGTTGAAGGGGTTCGGGGTCGCGGGCAGCAGGCGCACGGCCGCGGGGGCGGCCTCGCCGGCCGGGGCGATGGGATTCTCATCGATGCGGTGCAGGAGCCAGCGGTCCGGATCGAGGGTGACCGTGGTCACGGTCGCGGGCAGGGTGAAGTCATATTCCTGGTCCAGCTGGTCGTTGATGAACGTGACCGTGGTGTCGAGACCGGCGCCCTGCAGGCGGACGTCCACCAGGACCTTGTAGGGGTCGCTGCCGGCGAAGGAGTCGGGCACCTGCACCTGCCGCAGGCGCAGGCGGTAGTTGTTGACGTCGCCGTCCCAGTCGTTGATCGAGGCGATCTGGTAGACCGGATGGGTCTTCCGGTACAGCCACTGGTCGAAGAACCAGCCGAGATCCTCGCCCGAGGCCAGCTCGCACTCGGCGCGGAAGTCGTCGCTGTCGGCGGTCTTGTAGCGCAGCTGCGGGTTGTTCAGGTAGTTGCGCAGGGTGGTGAAGAACGCCTCGTCGCCGATCCAGCGCCGCAGCATGTGCAGCACCCAGGCGCCCTTGTGGTAGGCGACCACGTTGAAGTAGTAAACGGGATCGGAGATGGCCGGGTTACGGATCAGGGTGTCGTAGGGGTAGGCGAAGCCCCAGTTGTGGGCGCCCATGAAGTTCCTGAGTCCGGCGAATCCCCACTTGTGCTCGGCCCAGAGAGCCTCGGCATAGGTCGCGAATCCCTCGTTGAGCCAGATGTGGGTCCAGTCCTCGGGCGTGATCAGGTTGCCGAACCACATGTGGGCCAGCTCGTGGAAGACGATGGTCTCGAACTGCCCGGTCCCGGTGACCAGCACGTCCCCCCAGGTCACGGCCGTGGGGTGCTCCATCGCCTCGTCCCAGGAGCAGGTGACCATGCCGTACTTCTGGCCGGGGAAGGGATAGGGTCCGAAGATCTCGCCGCAGAAGTCCAGCATTTCCGGCAGGACGGCGAAGTCGGCCCGGGCCTCCTCCTCGAGTTCGGGGAACACGTAGTGCTTCAGGTCGATCTCGCCCGCGCTGCCCGAGTAGTGTTCGTCGATCTCCACGTAATCCGCAACGGCGAGGCTGAACAGATAGGTCGAGATGGGCAGGGGTTCGACCCAGGTGCCCGGATCGTTGCCGTACAGTCCGGCCACCCCGTTGGACACGGCGGTCATCCCGCCCGGCACGGTGACGTTGGCGGCGAAGGTGGCCTTGTCCCGGGGATCGTCCTTGCATGGCCACCACGAACGCGCGCTCCAGGGTTCGCTGACGGTCGCCAGGACCGGATTGCCGGCTGGGGTCAGGCCGGTCCGGAAGCCGAACAGCCCTTCAGGTACGGGGAAACCGAGGAAGGGGATCTCCACCACGGCCAGCCGGCCGGGCGCCAGGGCGGTCGGCAGGTGGACCACGGCCAGATCGCCCTCCCGTTCGACGTACAGGCGCTCCCGGTAGGGGTGGGTGATGGTCCAGCCCTGGGTGTACATGTTCCCGCGGAAGTCCAGCACCAGCTGATCGACGGGCTGGGAGAGGGCGGTGAAGGCGATGGTGTTCACTCCGGCGAGGAACCCGGTGACCGGATCCACCTCGAAGCGCAGGTCGTAGTGCTGGATGTCGAAGAGATCCTGCCGGGGATCGGGAACCGGCATGCCTCCCAGGGGATAGGCGGTGACGTCTTCCGGCCCCCCCTTGCTCTCGATGAGGGCGGCCATGGGCCAGATCTCGGGGATGTCCTCACCGCCGTGGGCTGGCGTACCGGCCAGGCACAGGCAGACGGCCCCCAGCAACGGCGCCGCCCTCAACAGGGAAGCGACCGCAAATCGGTGGTGGGGGGCCGAAATGGGTCTCATGATGATTTCCGGGTCCGTCTAGAGATGTCGGTGGTTCGGTTGATTTACCGTCTCAATCCCGCCCCATATTATCAAAAATCCGGGATAATCCCGCACACATTTTTTTCGAGGGGCCCGCGACATCCGGTTCCCCGGGGCGGCCCACCCTATAAGTTGTTGTCTGGTAATCAAATTATAGGTTTTGCTTCTTGGGACCCGGAATCCGGGTTCCCATGAATGATGAGGAAAATTCTCCGCGTCGTCCTTTCGGGAGGGCGAGCAAGTCCCCCGGCCCCCGGCCCCGCCCTCCGGGATGCAACCCTGGAGGGGTGGGCGGCGTATTCAGGGTCTCCCCCCGATCGAACGCCCAACCGGGAGTTTTGCCGTGAAGATCATCCTGCCTCTCCTGCTGAGCGCAGGCCTGCTGGCCTGTCCCTGCGCTGCCGACCGGGCCCTGGCCCGGGACCATGACCGTGCGATCCACATGTCGGGTGACACCAGCCTGGATTTCGAGGGTGACCTCCTGGTCATCAGCTACAAGCACCACCGCAGCGACGACGAGGTGACGGTGTCGGCGAAGGGCGACCTGGTCATCAACGGCCGCGCCGTCGCCACGGACGAACGGGAGCGCAAGCTCCTGAAGAAGTTCCATGCCGAATCCCGGAAGCTGGTCGAGATGGCCGAGGCGGTCGCCCTGGACGCCGAGGAGATCGCGGCCGCGAGCACGGCCTACGCCGCGGCCGCCATCCGCTCGGCCCTGGCCTCCCTCGGTGACGAGGACGCGGGCGAGGACGTGGATGCCGAACTGGAATCCGACTTCGAGGAGCGCATCGAAATGATCGAGAAGGTCGCCGACGAGATCGGGGACCGCGCCGACAGGGTGGAGGACCTGGCGGAAGAGCTCAACGAACGGATCCCGGAGCTGGCGGCCCTGGGCTGGTTCCTGGACGATTGAGGTGGGCGGGGCGCGCCGCCCCGGGTTATGTTGGGTCGCCTGAGCCCCGAGGCCGCAACCCCAACCCCAGGTGGCCGCCATGATGATCTCCCTCAACGGCACGTCCCTTCACGTCGAGGACGCCGGCGATCCCCGCGGGTCGCCGGTCGTCTTCGTCCACGGCTTCCCCTTCAGCGGCGCCATGTGGCAACCCCAGGTGGCGGCCGTCAGCCACCGTCACCGTGCCGTCACCTATGATTTGCGGGGGATGGGGCGCAGCGCCGTCGGCGACGGCCAGTACACCATCGAAGGGCACGTCGACGACCTGATCGCCCTGCTCGATCACCTGGGGTTGACGTCCCCCGTCATCGTCGGACTGTCCATGGGGGGTTACGTCACCCTGAGGGCCGTGGAGCGCCACCCCGAGCGGTTCAGGGCCGTGGTGCTGTGCGACACCCGCAGCGAGGCCGACGACGACGCCGCCAAGCTCAAGCGCGCCGCCGGGGTCGCGGGGGTCAAGCGCGACGGTTCGGCGGCCTTCGCCGAGACGTTCATCCCTGCGGTCTTCGCGCCCGCATCCCTGACGGCGAGGCCCGAGGCGGTGTCGCTCATCAGGGAGACCATCGCCGCCACGCCTCCCCTGGCGATCGCGGGGCAGCTGCTGGCCATGGCCGGACGGACCGACACCAGCGCTTCCCTTGAGCGCATCGCCGTGCCCACGCTCATCCTCTGCGGCGAGCTCGATTCCGTCACCCCGCCGGCCCTGTCCCGGGCGATGCACGAGCACATCCCCGGTTCACAGCTGGCCCTGGTTCCGGGGGCGGGGCACCTGAGCAACCTCGAGGATCCCGGTTTCTTCAACGACCGGCTGCTGGACTTCCTCGCCGGGATCGGGGACTGACGTGGCCGTCCGGACCGCCTACCTCATCGACGGCATGGCCTACGTGTTCCGCAGCTTCTACGGGATGCGCCCCATGGCCGCGCCCGACGGCACGCCCGTCAACGCGGTGTTCGGGCTGGGCCTGACTCTCCGGCGGTTCCTGCTGGAGCACCGGCCCGAGCTGCTGGTCTGCTGCTTCGACGCGGGATCCCAGACCTTCCGCAACGCGATCTATCCCGCGTACAAGGCCAACCGGGTCGCCCCGCCCGAGGAATTGATCCCCCAGTTCGACCTCTGCCGCGAGCTGGTGGAGAAGATGGGCATCCCCACCGCCATCCTGCCGGGCTACGAGGCGGACGACCTCATCGCCACCCTGACGCGCCTGCTGCGGGCCGAGGGCCACGACGTGGTCATCGTCTCGGGGGACAAGGATCTGGCCCAACTCGTCGGCCCGGGCGTGAGCATCTACGACCTGGCGAAGGACCACTGGTGGCACGAGGACCGGATCCACGAAAGGCTGGGTGTGCAGGCGTGCCAGGTGTGCGACCTGCTGGCGCTGACGGGCGATGCGGTGGACAACATCCCCGGTGTGCGGGGGGTGGGAGCCAAGGCGGCGACGGCCCTGCTGGCCGAGTTCGCCGACCTGGATGCGATCTACGCCGACCTGGACCGCGTCGAGACCCTGCCCGTGCGCGGGGCCAGGGGCCTGCGCCGCAAGCTGGAGGAGGGCCGGGACCAGGCCCTGCTCAGCCGCCGCCTGGTGACCCTGGAGTACGAGGCTCCCTGCGGGATGTCGGCCGCCGATCTGGAATTCACCGGAGCGGCCGGCGGGGACCTGGATGACTTCGCCGAGCGCTGGGGCCTGGGCCGGGTGGCCGTCAACGTCCCGCGGGCCGCGGGCCCATGAAGAAACCGATGCGGCCCCCGGCGATCAGCTCTTCGTGAGTCAGATGGCGGCGTTCGATCCTCTTTCCGTCCACTTCCACCTTCTGCACGTAGACGTTTTCCGGTCCCTGGTCGTGCGCGACGATGGTCAGGGTGCGGCCGTTCTCCAGGTGCAGGTCCGCGCGTTCGACCAGCGGGCTGCCCAGGGCGTAATCGGGCGACCCCGGACACACCGGGTAGAAGCCGAGAGCGCTGAAGACGTACCAGGCGGACATCTGGCCCAGGTCGTCGTTGCCGCACAGGCCGGACGGCCCGGTGCCGTACATGGTGTCCAGGATCATGCGCACGCGTTCCTGGGTCCGCCAGGGCCGGTCCGTCCAGTTGTAGAGATAGGCGATGTGGTGCCCGGGCTCGTTGCCGTGGACGTAATTGCCGATGATGCCGTCGCGGGTGATGTCCTCGGTGTGGGCGATGTGCTCGTCGCCGAGCTCCATGGTGAACAGCTGGTCGAGGTGGTCTCCGAGACGTCCTGGGCCGCCCATCATCGCCACCAGGGCGGGCACGTCGTGGGGGACGTACAGCCCGTAGTTCCAGGCGTTGCCCTCGATGAAGCCCTGGCCGTGGGTCGCCATGGTGTCGAAATCCGGACGCCAGGCGCCGTCCCGCAGGCGAGGGCGCATGAAGCCGATGTCCGGATCGAAGACGTTCTCGAAGTTGCGGGACCGCGCCAGGAACCGCTGCTCGGTTCCGCGGTCGCCGGCCAGGCGGGCCAGTTGCGCGACGCACCAGTCGTCGTAGGCCAGTTCCATGGTCACGCTCACCGAGGATCCGGTCGCCTCATCCGGCACGTAACCCAGCTCCACCATCTCGCCCACGCCGTCGAAGTAGGGCACCGAGGCGGTCGCGGCGCAGGCATCGAGCGCTCGGGTGAGATCGAACCCCCCGACGCCCTTGACCGCCGCATCGGCGATCACCGAGACGCTGTGGTATCCGATCATGCACCAGTTCTCGTTGGCGTGATGGCTCCACACCGGCAGCATGGGATGCACGCTCTGGTCGAAGTGGGCGAGCATGCTCTGGATCATGTCGGCGTTGCGCGACGGCTGGATCAGGTTGAACAGCGGGTGCAGGGCCCGGTAGGTGTCCCACAGGGAGAAGACGGTGTAGTTGGTGAAACCGGTGGAAACGTGGACGTTCTGGTCGAGGCCCCGGTAGCTGCCATCGGTATCCTCGTAGACCACCGGACCCAGCATGGTGTGGTACAGGGCCGTGTAGAAGATGGAGGCCTGGTCCGGGGTGGTGGTGACCGCCTCGATGCGGCCGAGTTCCCGATTCCAGGCCGCTCGCGCGGCCGAGCGGACCTGGTCGAAGTCCCAGCCGGGAGCTTCGGCGGCGAGGTTGGCCAGGGCGCCGGCGGTGCTGACACCGGAGAGCGCGACCTTGACGGTGAGCCGGTCCCCGGCCCGGACGGGGAATGCGAACTGTGCCCGCAGGTCGCGTCCGGCCATCTCGGGGAAGTCGTGCTCCTGGTCGAAGCGCCGGTAGAAGCCGCGGTAGGGCGTGGCGTCGAGGCGCCGGTGGCCGTAGCTGGTGAACGGTCGGCTGAAGGCGATGGCGAAGTACACGGTGCGCGTGCGGGCCCAGCCGGTGGTGATGCGGTAGCCGGTGACCAGGGTGTCGTTCTCCACGCGAACGAAGGTCCAGACGTTCTTCTCAGGGTAGTCGTAGATGTTGGCCATCAGGTCCAGGATCAGGTGGGCCTCGCCGGTCCGGCCGAAGGTGTAGCGGTGCCAGCCCGTGCGGGCGGTGGCGGTCAGTTCGGCTGCGATGCCGGAGTCCTCAAGCGTGACCCGGTAGTAGCCGGGTTCCGCGATCTCGGTGGCGTGGTCGAACCGGGCGGAGGGATCGGCCTCCAGGTCGACCTCCCCCATCACCGGCAGCACCGAGACGTCGCCGAGGTCGGAGTGGCCGGTGCCGCTGAAGTGGGTGTGGCTGAACCCCACGATGGTGCTGTCCTCGTACTGGTAGCCCGCGCAGTAGCGGTAGACCTCGGGGACGTATTGGCCCTCGGCGTCGAACATGGACAGGTGCCGCGTGTCCGGGCTGAGCTGGACCATGCCGAAGGGCACGACGGCTCCGGGAAAGGTGTGACCCATGTTGCGGGTGCCCACCAGGGGGTCGACGTGGCGGGCGAGGTCCTCGGCGGCGGCCGGAAGGACCGCCGACAGGAAGAGCACGGCCAGGGCGGAAATCCGAAATCGCATGCGCACCTCGACCCGGGTCATTCGACGATCAACTCGTCGACGAAGATGAAGGAAGCGCCGCCGGCGCCGGGGTGCCACGGCGGCATGGGTCCGGATCCGGTCGCGGTGAAACGGAGGGCCCGGACCGGAGCGCCGTCGAGTTCCACCGTCAGGTCCCGGAGGATGACGCCGTAGTCCTCGACCGCGACGTCGTGACCGACGCGGCCGGCCGGGCTGAACGTCCTTCCGTCACGGGAGGTCTCCACCAGCAATTCCTGCGGCATCACGATCCACGAGCGCACGTCCTGCAGGAAGGACGCCCCGGCGCGCGCGACGGGCCTCGCCTCGCCCAGGTCCAGGGTCAGGCTGAAGTCCTTGCCCTCGTAGCCGTGCCACCCGCCGCGGCGCCAGTCCTCGGGTCCGCGCACCCCGTCGATCAGGGCGTCGGGGCCGCCGGCGGTGTACTGCGGATTGGGCTCGGCGCCCAGGGTCACCGACCAGTCCTCGGGAAGGGCCGTGAAGGTGGCGGCGACGACCGGGCTGGGTTCCAGCGGATGCTTCATGGCGACGAAGCGCAGGGTCGTGGTGGCGGCGATGGTGATGGGCTTGTCGTAGACGATGCCCAGGTGCGGATCGACCTGGGGGTCATCGGTCCAGCGGATCTCGGCCCGGGGATCGTCCACCCCCAGGGCGACCTTCATGCGTCCCCGGAAGCGCTGGGCCGGCGCGTCGGCCCAGGGGGCGGGAATGATGTCGCCCAGGCGGGCGCTGCTGGGCGGACGGTCCTCGAGAGCCTTGCCCCAGTCCCCCTCCTTGCCGAGGTAAAAGACGAGTTCACCGCCTTCGGCCACCTCGTGGTGCCAGAGGAAGCTGCGCGACAGAGGTTTTCCGTTCCAGGTGACGCTCTCGACGGCGCCGGATCCTTCGCGCCGGGTGGTGAACTGGGCCCCGTCCTCGAACCGCATGGACATGCGTTCGTGCAGCGGCGGGATGATCAGCCACTGCCGGGAGGAGGGCGCGATGTCGTAGAGGCCGTAGGCGGCCAGGAGGTACCAGCTGGACATCTGGCCGCAGTCCTCGTTGCCGATCAGGCCGTCGGGCTCGGGAGTGTAGAAATCCTCGAGGATGTGCCCGATGCGGTCGGCCGAGCGCTGGGGCCGGCCGGCTCCGTGGTACAGCCAGGCCACGTGGTGGCTGGGCTCGTTGCCGTGGGCGTACTGGCCGATGCGGCCGGTGATGTCGGGCTGGTCGCGGCCGGTGGTCGCGCTCTCGACCGTGAACAGCGAATCCAGCGCGGCAAGGAAGGGCCCGTCGCCGCCGCAGACCTGGATGTGGGCCTGCAGATCGTGGGGCGCGGCGAAGCGGTACTGCCACCCGTTGGCCTCGGTATGGTGGTTGTCGACCCGGCGGGGATCGTAGGGTTTCAGCCACTGGCCGTTGATGCGGGGACGGAAGCAACCGGTGGCCGGATCATACAGGTGGCGCCAGGCCAGGGATCGGCGGCTGAACGTGTCGAACTCGTCCATCCGGCCCGTCATGGCGGCCATCCGGGCGATGCAGAGATCGTCGTAGGCGTACTCGAGGGTCTTGCTCACCGATTCGGACTCGAGGTCGGCGGAGATGAAGCCGTCGCGCTTGTAGGCGTCGAGACCGAAGTGATCCCGCTTCGCGCTGCTGATCATGGCGTCCAGGGCGTGATCCTCGCCGCCGGTCATGATGCCCTTGAGATAGGCGTCGGCGATGACCGAGACGCTGTGGTAGCCGATCATGCAGTCGGTCTCGTTGGCGGCCAGTTCCCACACGGGGAGGCGGCCGCCCTGGTCGTACTGGGCGAGCATGGTGGCGACGAGGTCCTGTGTGCGGTCGCGCTCGACCAGGGTGAACAGGGGATGGGTGGCGCGGTAGGTGTCCCACAGGGAGAACACGGTGAAGTGGTCGCGGTCCTCGGCGGTGTGGGTCTGGAAGTCCATCCCGCGGTAACGGCCGTCGGCGTCGCTGAACAGGTTGGGGGCGATGAAGCTGTGGTAGAGGGCGGTGGCCAGGACGGTCAGGTCGGCATCGTCGGCGCCGTCGACCTCGAAGCGGTCCAGGGCGGCGGACCAGGCGGCGCGGGCTCTGGCGCGCGTCGCGGTGAAGTCGAAGTCCGCCCACTCGGCCTCGAGATTGCCGCGGGCGCCGGCGTCGTCGACGGCGGAGATTCCTACCTGGACCAGCAGGTCGCCGCCTTTGTCGCCGAAGGACAGCACCGCCTTGAGTGGCCTGCCGATGTCGTCGGTGATGATCTTCGACGCGGTGAACGGCCGCGAGAACGCAGCCCGGAAGTGGACCATCTGGTCGCGGGCCCAGGCCGCGGAGCGACGGAAGCCGGCGACGGTCCTGTCGTCGGGGACGGTCAGATCGACGTCCAGCAGCTCGTCGCGATGGGTGAGGTCGATGATCACGTGGGCCGGCTTGCCGGCGGGAAACACGTAGCGGTGAAGACCGGTCCGGGGGGTGGCGGTCAGTTCGATGGCGACGTCGTAATCATCGAGATGGACCGCGTACCAGCCGGCCTCGGCCTTTTCGGTCTCCTTGCGGAAGCGGGAACCGTAGCCCTCGTCTACCCGGTCGGGATAGCCGTTCTCCAGGAGCGGTTCGCCGGTCACGGGCATCAGCAGGATGTCGCCGTAGTCGCCGACCCCGGTGCCGCTCAGGTGGGTGTGGCTGAACCCGAAGACGGCGGTGTCGGAATAGTGGTAGACCGAGCAGCCGTCCCAGCCTTCGAGGCGGGTGTCGGGGGAGAGCTGGACCATCCCGAACGGCAGGGTGGGGCCGGGGAAGGTGTGGCCGTGGCCGCCGGTGCCGATGAAGGGGTCGACGTGGTCGACGAGCGAAGCCCAGCCGGGGAAGGCGGCGAGTGCCACCGCCGGAATGACCAGGATGATGAGTGCCTGTTTCATGAAGCCGCCCTTCCGGGTTGGATGGTCCAGGCTCCATTATGAAAGGTCAGGCGGCGGGAGGCGAGGACAAACCCGGGATCGTGGTTGACCCGGAATCGAGATAAACCCAGAATGCGGTTGACGATCCTGCGAAGATCATGATACTTTGTTCGATATTCGTACAAAGTTCCCGGGCCGGGACGCCGCCTTCTTCCCTGGAGCGTGATGACGAGATGACCCCATGAGCGAGTCCACCCACCACGCAACCAGGCCGGAAGACCGCGTCGCCATCCCCCAGCGGCTGGCGTACGGCGCCGGGGCGTTCGTCAACAACCTCCTGTCGGCCGCGAGCGGCGGGATGATGATCGTCCTGAACCTGGGACTGGGCATGAATCCGGTGATGATCGGCTGGTTGGGCTTCTGGCCACGCATCACCGACACCATCACCGACCCGTTGATGGGCTTCATCTCCGACGGCGCCCGCACGCGCTGGGGACGGCGGCGCCCGTTCATCTTCGCCGGAGCCTTCATCTCCGCCATCTGCTTCGTCCTGCTGTGGAGCTTCGATCCCAGCTGGGGCCAGAAGACCATCTACGCCTGGTTCCTGGTCTTCTCGATCCTCTTCTACATCGGCTTCACCATCTTCTGCACACCCTGGGTGGCCCTCGGTTACGAGCTGACGCCCGACTACCACGAGCGCACGCGGTTGATGGGCACCCAGAACTTCGTATCCCAGCTGGCCTACGTGGTTTCGCCCTGGTTCCTGTGGATCATGAACTCGGGGCACTTCTTCAGGGATGCCGCGGGAGAACCCGACCAGATCGCCGGGGCGAAGGGCCTGGCGGTGGTGCTGGCGGTGGTCGCCATCGGCCTGGGGGTGCTGCCGGCGATCTTCCTGCGCGAGCGGATGCTGAAGGTGGTGGCGGCCGAGGGCGGATTGCGGGGAACGGTATCCGGCAAGATCAAGGAGTTCTTCAAGGGTTTCGGGATGACCCTCAATTCCGGTCCTTTCCTGAAACTCTGCGCCGCGACCTTCCTGGTCTTCAACGGCTTCATCCTGGTCTCCTCGTTCCAGTACTACGTGATCATCTACTACGTCGCGCAGGGGGACCAGGCCCTGGGCGCCAAGTACGCCGGGCTGGCCGGCACCGTGGGCGGGGTGTCCACCTTCGCGGTGGTGGCCTTCGTCACCTGGCTGGCCACGAAGATCGGGAAGCGCAAGGCCTTCTTCGTGTCGACGGGCGTCTCCATCCTGGGCTACGCCCTCAAGTGGGTCTGCTACAATCCGGAAATTCCCTGGATGGTGATCCTGCCGGCTCCCCTGCTGGCCTTCAGCCTGGGCGGCCTGTTCACCCTGATGCCGTCCATGATCGCCGACGTCGTGGACACCGACGAACTCAAGACGCACCAGCGCCGCGAGGGCATGTTCGGCTCGATCTTCTGGTTCATGGTGAAGCTGGGACTGTCGGCGGCCCTGGTGGGCGGGGGCTACCTGCTGAACGCCACGGGATTCGACGTCGAGCTGGGCGCCGAACAGACGGCCCGCTCGATCACCCTGATGCGGCTCTGCGACGCCGGGGTTCCCATCCTGACGTCGCTCCTGGCCATCTGGGCCGTGCTGCACTTCCCCATCACCGAGGAGAAGGCGTACGAGGTCCGCATGGAACTGGAGCGGCGGCGCGGTCCCACCGGCGCCGCCGGCGCCGAGCCGACGCCGGAAAGCTGAGCGTGTGGACTGGACGGGCCGGGCTAACCCGGCCCTTTGCGGGAGAAGTGCCGGTACAGCATCCCGGTCGCCACGGCGGTCAGGGTGAACAGGGCCACCGGGACCACCCAGGTCCAGAAGAATCCGCTGATGGGCGAGACGGCCGGCAACGGTCCGTTCATCGTTCTTCGTCCTTCCGGTGATGCTTGCGCCAGCTCCACCAGGCCAGGCCCAGGCCCAGGAACGACGCCACGTACGCGATGCTCATGCCGATGAGCGTGACCAGTCCCTTGTCCACGTCACCGCCCCCCTTCGTCCTGCCAGCGCAGGCGCTGCTCGAGTTGCTCGACGTAGCTCGCCTGCTGGGATTCGTACTCCACGGAGACGGCCCGCAGCTTGGGATCGATGATCCAGTAGATCAGGAAGATGCAGGCGATCGCGGAGATCAGCACCAGCAGCCCGCCCGGCTGCAGCAGCAGGGACTTCGTGACGCCGATCATCAGGCCCGCCATGGCCAGGGGTGACAGGACGACCACCAGCCAGTCCTCGCGGGTCCAGGCGTCGGCCTGCTCGGGTGTCCACTCCCGGCGGATCAGGGGCCGCGGACCCGAATCCTTCGCCGGAACCGTCTCTGTGATCAGTCCCCGCCGCACGGCCTCGCGATGCACCGGTCCCCACCAGCCGAGGGGCCGGGTCATCACGTAGTAGCGCACGAGCTGGTCCATCTTCTCGGGTCGGGTGGCGAGGGTCACGGGGATGAAGATCACCGCGCCCAGGGCCATCAGCAGCCAGAAGTTCAGGTGGTCGGGCAGCTTGGGGATCACGCCGAACGCGGGCAGGATCCAGACCACCAGCCACGAGACGCCCAGGTTGGCCATCCAGCCGGCCAGATAACCCCAGGCGTTGAACCGCCACCACACCACCTGCAGGATGTTGGGCAGCCAGATGCCGGCCATCATCAGCCACAGGGCGAAGATCAGCCACTTGGTGATCTCCTGCATCATCAGGCCGTAGAAGAACGAACCGATCAGCAGCACGAAGGTGGCCGCGCGGCCCATCCACACCAGACGCGATTCGCTCGCGTCCGGCTTGATGTAGCGCTGATAGATGTCACGGGTGAAGTACAGCGCGCCCAGGTTCAGGTGGCTGCTGATGGTCGAGAGATGAATGGCCAGGATGGCGCCGAAGAACACGCCCACCAGACCGGCGGGCAGCAGCTCGAAGCCCAGCCGGAACCAGCCCAGCTCGTACTCGGCCTGGTCGGCGATGTCCGGCAGCATGGCGAAGAACGCCAGGATGCCCGCGGCCCAGAAGCCGTTGCGCACCAGGGTGACCGCGCCGCCGGCCCACAGGCCGTAGGTGGCGTCGCGCACCGACTTCGCCGACTGGATGCGCTGGGCCTCGACGTACCAGTCGATGCTGGTGCCCATGCCGAACCCGCCGATCACCGCGATCACCAGCATCGTGAGCCACCAGACGATGGGGAAGTCACCGCTCAGCCAGCCGGTGAAGGCGAAGGCGTCCAGCCGCCAGGTCTGGCCCAGTTCGGTGATGCGGGCGGTGACCTCGGTGGGCCCGCCGGCGGCGGCGACGCCCACCAGGGAGACCAGCACGATGGCGAACACCGCGACGATGCCCTGCAGGAAGTCGCCCATCACCACGCCCCAGTAGCCGGCGGCCAGGGTGTAGAAGGCGGTGATCACGCTGGGGATGACCAGCCCCACCCACACCGGCCAGCCGAAGGCCATGGCGCAGACCTTGCCCATGGCGATGCCCACCCACCCGAGGATGAACATGTTCATGAACACCTGCCAGCCGGCCATCCAGCCGCGCAGCATCTCCGCGCCCAGGCCGCCGAAGCGCTGGGTCTGCCACTCGGCCTGGGTGTAGGCCAGCGAGCGGCGGAAGATGCGCGCCGAGACGAAGGCGCCGATGGCCGTCCAGGCTGTGAAGAAGGTGTACCACAGGCCGCGCAAACCGTGGGCGTAGATCACTCCGGTGATCCACATGGGCGTGTCGGTGGCGGTGTGGGTCGAGAAGACCGACGAGGCCGGCAGCCACCAGGGCAGGCCGCGTCCCGCCAGGAAGAAGTCGCTCTCGCTGCGCCGCGCCAGCCGGTAGAAGAAGGCCGCGCCGCCGACCATCAGCAGGAGGAAGGCGATCGCCCAGAAGATGTCGAGCGCCGTGAAGTTGTTGATGGAGAACTTGCCCATGGTTCCGCCCGTGCTCGGCCCCCCCGGGGGGCGCGGTGATGAACGCGACGAGAGCGTGGGGATTATAGGCGGGATCGGCCGTGCAGGATAGGCGGAATCAGCGGACCAGGGTCAGCTTGCATGCCGCCGCGGTCGGGCCCTGCAGAACGTGGGCGAAGTAGACCCCCGAACCGGCCGGGCGACCCTGCCGGTCGCAACCCGGCCAGGTGACTTCCCGGGGTCCGGCTTGGGCGGCGGAAAGAGCCTGGTCCCAGACTTCCCGTCCGGCCACATCGAAGATCCGCACCCGGAAGCGGCCGGCATCCGCCAGGTCGAAGCGCAGGACGGCGCGGGCGTTGAACGGGTTGGGGAAGGCCGTCAGGGCGACCTCCGGGTGAAGGGGCGTATCGCTGAGGGAGGACAGGGCGAAAGCGATGGCGTCCTGGATGCGCAGCTTGCCGGCGCCCCAGCGGTCGGGGTCTCCGGTGAATTCGTCCTGGCCGGCGCCCGCCGTCAGGTACCGTTTGCAGCGGGCGTGATCCAGGGAAGGGATGAGTTCCTTCAGCAGGGCGGCGCATCCGGCCACGTGAGGTCCCGCGCAACTCGTGCCGCCGAACGACGCGAAGTCCCCTGGATGATGAGGGTTCGCGGTGTACACCACCAGCCCGGGAGCAGCGATGGTCGGGGCCGGCGCACCATCGATGCGTGGCCCCCAGCCGCTGTAGTCGTCGATGTCCCCGTCCCCGGAGATGAAATAGGCCCCCACCGCGATGGCGGAGTCCGCGGTGGCCGGGGAGGTGACGGTGTAGCGGCCTTCCTCGCCGACGTGCCACCGGGCCTGCGTGTTCCAGTCGACGGTGTCGTCGTCCAGGTAGCCGTGGATCTCCGTCTCGGGGCCGTGGAAGACGAAATGGAAGGTGTTCTCGAGCCGGGTTCCCTCGGGATCGGTGGCCAGGCGCAGATCGATGCGCCGGGTTCCCCGCGGGGAAACGGAATAGTTGGAGTAGATCCGGTAGCCGAAGTGGGAAATGGTCGTCCCGTCCAGGGGCAGGGGAACCGCGGGCCAGCCGGGGATGATCAGATCAAGGGTCAGGTCCACCGGCTCGGTCCAGACGAAGGAGGGAAAGAGGATCTTGTGGACGTAGAGGCAATCCAACCCCTGGACAACGGTGCTGGAGAACCGGCAGTGGGCGTGGCCGTCGGCCAGATTGCCGGCGCAGATCACCATGATGACCCCCGGGTCGGCAGCCAGCTCGCTGATCATGATCTCGAGGTTGGATGACCCATCGAGGAACTCCCAGGTCCACTCCCCGTCCTCGATGAGGATGACGTCCGCGCCTTCGGCCACGGCCCAGGCCAGCTGGGCCTCGAGGGGCGCCAGGAACGGAGGCTCGTCGTACCAGGAGAGATTGGCGTGGAGGAACTCGGCGCCCGGGGCCATGCCCGTCAGGTGATGGCGGCCGGGCCACCCGCCCCCGAGGATTCCGGTGACCTGGGTGCCGTGCCCCCAGTCGTCCCGCTCGGACTCCAGAAGATCGATCCCCCTGCGATGAATGGACCCGTCGGTGTTGAAGACGGCCTTGATGCGGCTGGTGCCGAGGGAGGTCAGGGTTTCCCCGGGGTCGAGGCGGCCGTCGCCATCGGTGTCGTCGACCAGGAACACGCGCTCCCCGAAACAGGGATCGTCCTCCCGGAATACGGGGGCTCCGGAATCGATGACCTGGTTCCCGTCGGCGTCGTTGAAGAGGAAGTCCCAGCCTGCATCGAACTGCAGGGCGTTGTTGCCGAGGGTGTGCGTGTACAGGGCTTCGTGATAGGCGAGGGATTCGTCTGGATCGGCCTGGCCGTCCCCGTCGAGATCGACGGTGTCGCCGGCATCGAAGGTCCCGCTGCCGTTGTTGTCCATCCAGGCGAACGTGCCCCCGTCGTCGTGGAAGAACATGGGATGGAGGTAGTTGATGCCGGTGTCGAAGTCGCAGATCGTCACGCCGGCGCCGCTGAGGGTCCCTCCGAGGGGCGAGGCTACCTGCCAGGCCTGTTCGGCCTGGACTTCGGGCCGGCTCACGATCAACGGTCCGGCTCCGCCGGGATTCCAGGAACACTCCACCGCGGCCAGGTTTCCTGAGCTTTCCAGCAGGGGCAGGGCAGAGTAGGGAATCCGGGCCGGAAAGACGGTGCGGCTGCCGAGGGGGCCCCGGCCATGATCGTAGAATTCCAGCCCCAGGCTTTCCAGCCGTTCGAATTCCGATGCTCCCGGGGGTTGCTCGAACCGGATCGATCCGGGGAAGATGGGCGAAGCCTTGCCGTATTCGACCTGGAGGAAGGCGATCGCTGGGTCCAGGCGGACCTCGGCCCGGGCTCGGGGCAAGGCGCCCGGAAGGAGGA
>Ga0180009_10003666_pt1 | contig 17339 bp, 13 predicted proteins | sample OS_PC_MetaG_FD_123537 | JGI IMG/M metagenome (GOLD analysis project Ga0180009, IMG submission 123537) | Groundwater microbial communities from the Aspo Hard Rock Laboratory (HRL) deep subsurface site, Sweden - OS_PC_MetaG | ecosystem: Environmental > Aquatic > Deep subsurface > Groundwater... | reverse complement strand
TCCAGAAGCAGGTTTGTGGAGTTGATTACCGCAATGCCCGGGCTCGGGATGAATCTTCTGGCAGATCTTTCCAGGCGGCTTCGGGAGTTTACCGTACAGATTGAAAATTTAAGTTTGAAAGAAGTACCAGCAAGGCTTGCAGCCTATATTATCACCCTTTCCAAAGAGCAGAAAAATGAAAAACAGGTAACCCTTCCCATCTCAAAGGCGCAATTGTCCAACCTGATCGGGACCACTCCTGAAACCGTCTCAAGAATATTAAAAAAAATGATGGATTCTTCTTTTATTGAAGTGCAGACTAAAACTATTTTAATTAAAGATTTTGAAGGGTTGATGGATTTGTCAGAGTCCGGAAGCCTTTCTTAAGGAAAAGAAAACACAACGCAAGATGATAAAAAAAGCAACCTATGCCATATGGGGTAAAGATATCGACCCTGCAGCAGTATCTCAAATGGACGATGCCGTCAGCCTGAAAGTTGCGGTCAAAGGCGCATTGATGCCCGATGCGCATATGGGATACGGGCTTCCCATCGGTGGTGTGCTGGCGGTCAAGGATGCTGTTATCCCATATGCCGTTGGTGTGGATATTGCCTGCAGGATGAAATTGTCCGTGCTTGCCATACCATTTAGTGAATATGAAGCCCATAAACAGATTTTCAGGCAGGCCCTTGAAACACAGACAAAGTTTGGTGTGGGAGAATCGTTTTCCCGCAAAAGGCAGCATTGCGTCATGGATGAAGACTGGGATTTCAGCCGTATTGTCGGATCATTGAGAGATACGGCCCATAAACAACTGGGAACCAGTGGATCAGGAAATCATTTTGCCGAGTTCGGAAAATTATCAATGATCCGTGAGGATATCGGTTTTCCGCCAGGAGACTATATTGCATTCCTGACGCATTCAGGCTCCAGGGGTACAGGGGCACAGATTGCAGACCATTATTCCACGCTTGCAAAACGGCTGCACCCTGAACTCGGCAGGCCTTTGAACAATCTTGCGTGGCTGGACATGAAAACAGGAGACGGTGTTGAATATTTCAAAGCCATGGAGCTCATGGGAAGATATGCCTCTGCCAATCATGAAATTATCCACGATGCGGTGTTGGCGTTTATAGGAGAAACCGCACTGTTTACCATAGAAAATCACCATAATTTTGCCTGGAAAGAAAACATCGGACAAAGGGAAGTGATTGTCCACCGAAAAGGTGCAACGCCGGCAGGAAAAGGTGTTCTGGGAATCATCCCCGGTTCCATGGCAGACCCGGGTTATATTGTCAGGGGTCTGGGAAATGAAAACGCCTTAAGATCAGCCGCCCACGGGGCCGGGCGGCAAATGAGCCGGAACGCTGCCATGAAACAGTTTACATTTAAAGATCTACAGGATATCCTGCATAAAAAACAGATAACATTAATTTCTGCTGGACTTGATGAAATCCCCATGGCATACAAAAATATTGAAGATGTCATGGAGCAACAAAAAGATCTTGTTGAAATTGTGGCAAAATTTGAACCCAAACTGGTAAAAATGGCGCCACCCGGCAGAAAAAAGCGAAAAAAAAGGAGATAGATATTTTTTATTAACTCTTGCCAAGGAGGAAGAAATGGGGAAATTATTAAGGGTCAATACCAAAGAAAAAAAGTTTAACTTTGAAGAAGTTCCCGGCGTTTATGCCGGTCTCGGGGGCCGGGCGCTCACATCCAAAATGATTCTGGATGAAGTGCCGGCGACCTGCCATCCGCTCGGAAAAGCAAACAAACTGATCTTTGCGCCGGGAATTCTTGCCGGATCTCCTGCCGCAGATTCAGGGCGGCTTTCTGCCGGGGCGAAATCACCGTTGACAGGCGGCATCAAGGAAAGTAATGCCGGCGGCCTTGTTTCACAGAAACTGGCAAAACTGGGGATCACGGCCATTGTGCTGGAAGACAAGCCTGTAGACAATGATTACAGCATTATCGTGGTCAACAATGACGGAGTGCAGATCCTACCTGCCGGCGATCTTGTGGGCAAAGGCAATTATGCGGTCATGGAAAGCATGTGGAAAAAATATGGCAAAAATGTCGGGGTATTAAGCATTGGCCAGGCGGGTGAACAATGCCTGAAAGGTGCCAGCATCAACCAGGCAGACATGAACGGAAGACCGGGCCGTGCCCACGGCAGAGGCGGTCTGGGGGCTGTAATGGGAGCAAAAAAAATCAAAGCCATTGTTGTGGATGACAAAGGCGCCCCCCGTGTTGCCATCAAAGATCCGGATGCCTTTAAAGCAGCCAATAAAAAATGGGTGGACATGCTGCATACCCACCCGGTCACAGGACAGGGCCTTCCCGCCCTTGGTACGGCAGTTCTTGTCAATGTCATCAATGAAGCCGGCACCTTTCCCACCAAGAACTTTCGATCCGGAAGGTTTGAGCATGCCCAGGATATCAGTGGCGAAAAAATGGCTGAACTGATTCAAGCTAGAGGCGGAATTACTACAGAGGCCTGTCATCCGGGCTGCGTGATCAAATGCTCCAATGTTTACCATGACAAAGAAGGCAAGTATCTGACTTCCGGGTTTGAATATGAAACCATCTGGGCTTTTGGCGGCCATACCACCATCAAGGAGCTGGATGATATCGCTATGCTGGACAGGCTTTGTGATGACTTCGGCCTTGATACCATTGAAATGGGCGTTACGATTGGAATTGCCATGGAGGGCGGCTTGATTCCATGGGGAGACGGTAAGGCTGCCATCGGGCTTCTGTCAAAAGTCGGTGATTATGCGCCTGAAGGTAAAATTATCGGCAATGGCGCTTTGTTCACAGGAGATGCCCTTGGGGTTGACAGGGTTCCTGTCTGCAAAAAGCAGGCTTTTCCAGCCTATGATCCAAGGTCCTGTAAAGGGGTTGGGGTGACCTATGCCACAACTCCCATGGGAGCCGATCATACCGCAGGGTACGGTGTTACAGCCAATATCCTGGGGGTTGGCGGAACCGTAGATCCCCATAAAAAAGAAGGCAATGTCGCCTTGTCACAGGGTCTTCAGATTGCAACCGCTGCCATTGATGCAGCAGGGCTGTGCCTTTTTGTCGCATTTGCCGTTCTGGATAATGAAGACGGCCTTCCCACCATTGTAGAAATGCTCAATGCCCAGCATGGCCTGTCCCTGACTCCGAATGATGTTCTGGAACTGGGCAAGTCCATTTTGAACAATGAAAAAGAGTTTAATAAAAAAGCCGGGTTTACCAAGGTTGATGACCAGCTTCCGGAAATGTTTAATGAGAAGTTCCCCCCCCATAATACACAATGGGATTTTTCCACTGAAGAATTGTCAAAAACCCTTGACTTTTGACAATAACTTATAACATCCTATAGAGAAAATAAGGGCAGGGTTTCTGCCCTTATTTTTTTTAATTAAACCCTTATTTTTTGGAATAAAAAAATGAAAATATTTCAATATCCTTCCGCGACCGCTGAAAAAAGAGTGAAAGATACCATAGAGCGCGGGTTGGGATTTTCAAAGCAGGACTATGAGACGGTTGAAGCCTATATTGAAGATGTCAAAACAAGGGGAGATCAAGCCCTTGTAGAATACACCAATAAATTTGATTCCCCCGTGGTCACGGTAGACGCTTTAAAGGTCACCCCAAAAGAGTTTGATACAGCTTTAAAAAAGGTTGACGCATCATTTTTAAAAACCTTAGACCGGTCTGTGAATCAACTTGAATATTTTCATTCCAAACAAAAAGAAAATTCCTGGATCGATACCCCGAGAAACGGCGTCATGGTCGGACAGCTTGTAAAGCCCGTGAGTGCTGCAGGTGTCTATGCGCCCGGTGCAAAAGGGGGAAAAACGCCTCTGGTATCCTCTGTACTGATGGGTGGAATACCTGCAAAAATAGCCGGGGTCCCCTCCATTAACCTGATGACCCCGCCCATGGAAAACGGCCAGATCAATCCCCATATTCTTGCGGCTGCCCAAAGAATAGGAATCACCTCGGTTTTTAAGGCTGGAAGTGCCTGGGCCATTGCAGCCCTGGCCTATGGAACCCGGACTGTTCCAAAAGTGGATGTTATTGTCGGTCCCGGAAATATTTATGTGACCCTTGCAAAGAAAATTGTGGCCGGTATCGTCGGCATTGATATGATTGCCGGTCCCAGTGAAATACTGATCATTGCCGATAAAGATGCCAACCCGGAATTTCTGGCCGCAGATCTTCTTTCCCAGGCTGAACATGATGTCATGGCATCTTCCATACTTGTGACAGATTCAAAAACCCTTGCCGAAAAGACAGCCGCAGCCCTTGAAAACCAGATTGAAAAATTGCCCAGAAAAGACATTGCAAGGCAATCTATTGATCGATTCGGTGCGATTATGGTGGTTCCGGATATTGAAACCGGGATTGAACTTTCCAATCGTCTGGCACCGGAACACCTTGAATTGATTGTCAAGGACCCCTTTGATTATATTGATCGGATCCAGAATGCCGGTGCCTTGTTTTTAGGAGCTTATACACCGGAACCCATGGGAGATTATATTGCCGGCCCCAACCATGTTCTGCCAACTGCCGGTACTGCCAGGTTTTCATCCGCATTAGGGGTTGAACATTTTACCAAAAAAACCAGCCTGATCCATTATTCGAAAGCAGCGTTTGAAAAAGAGGCGGATGATGTCATCCGGCTGGCTGAGACTGAAGGTCTGGGGGCCCATGCAAACTCGGTAAAGATCAGGAAATAAACTCGTGTTGCAACCGCTCTAATACGTCCTTGAGGGTATTCATACTGAAGGGTTTGGAAAGTGCCAGGGCAAAGCCGTAATCCCGGCAGTTCTCCATGATGATATCGCTTGAATATCCGCTTGCAATAACGGCCTTTAGGTCAGGGTTTATTTTCAACAGTTCTTTTATGGCCAAAGCTCCACCCATGCCCTGCTTGACTTCAAGGTCAAGAATCGCCAGGCTGATTTTTTCACCGGCGTTCATCAGCTGACTGTATAGCTGAATGGCTTGTTCTCCATCTTTTGCAACAATGGCTTCATACCCGAGTCTTGAAAGAATTTTAACACAGATTTCCCGGATCATGCGGTCATCGTCCATTACCAGAACCTTGGCGGGTTGATCAATATGGTGCTCAGTAAGGGGTTGCTTTTTTTGGGACACCGTATCATCTTGCTTTTGCAGGTTCTCTTTTTGAAAAATCGGAAAAATAATATCCACCCTGGTGCCCTGTCCGGGTGTTGACGAAATGTGTATTTCACCCTGGTGTTTTTTTACGATTGAATAGGCAATGGACATGCCAAGACCAATACCCTTGTCTTTTCCAAGGGGTTTGGTTGAAAAATAGGGTTCGAAAACTTTTTCCAGGTTTTCTTTTTCAATGCCCCTTCCCTGGTCAATCACTGAAATGACACCATAGCCTTTTTTTGTCTGATGGGAATGAAAAAAGATGGACACTTTTTTTGGATTTTTTGTTGCTTCATGGGCATTGAGAATAATATTTTTAAGCGCCTCCTTAAGCTGCTGGGGATCTGCCGCCATCATTTGGGGGACATCCCCTATTTGAAGGGAGTAGTGGATTGAATTTTCCTGAGCAATAGACGCTATGGCAGTCTCAATAAACTCCCTGCTATTGATCTGTTTTTTTAAAATGATGCCGCCTTTTGAAAATACAATAAATTTTGCTGCCAGGGCCTTTGCCTGCATCACAGATGTTTCAGCATCGGCAAGCAGGGTGGTTAATTCCGGAGCAGTGGATAAAAGCTGAGCAAGATTAATATTTCCAAGGGTAACCGACAAGGTGTTATTAAAATCGTGGGCAATTCCCCCTGCCAGGGTTCCTATGGCTTCCAGCTTTTCAGACTGAATCAGTTTTTCCCGTGTCTTTTTTAACAGCTCTTCAGCCCTCTTTTTTTGAATGGACAGGGCAATCTGGTCAGATACAAAACTTAAGACCTCCACATCTGAGTCGTTGAATTGTTCCGGGTTGATATAGCTTTGGACCGTCATAACACCCAAAACATTGCCTTTGATCATTAAAGGTACGCCGAGCCAGATTTTTGGAACCGGTCCTCTGATCCGGCCCGCTTTTCCCAGCTTTAACAAGTCATTTTCTTTTAATAAAAGCGGTCTTTTTGCCAGGATAACATCCCCGGTCAAAGATGGGTTCTGTGTAAAATTTTCAATCCAGTCCACCATGCCATTGTCTTGAGTATCTACACAATAGACAAATCGAATGGCATTTTTCTTTTGGTAATAAATGGCAATATAAAAATTTGTCATATCCATCAGATTTGCCAGGATTTTATGAATGGACTGGTACAATTCTTCCAGGGAAGAAGCGGCATTCAATGCAGTGGCAATGTCAAACAGTGTCTTATTGACTTGTTCGGTGCGCAAGGCTTTATAGACTTTTTTTTCAAGTTTATTTACATATGCTTCCATTTCTTCGTAGCTGGGCTTATTTTTCATTTGTTTTTGCCAAAAGAGTGTTTATTTAAAATCATAATTTAAATCTAATTCATTTGATAACCTGTTTTCAAGCTATTTATCAAAAACTTAAAAGCTCAGTTCATAACTATTTGTGGGAAACATGATTTACGTATTGACTAACACTCTGATTTTAAACTATAAATAACGGTTGATTGAATTTTTGATATTAATAATAGCTATAAAGAATAAATAATGCAGACCATTCGAGGGTTTAGAGATATATTGCCGGAGCAGATTTGGCTGTGGCAGAAAGTGGAGAAAGAGGCAACAAGTTTATTTGAAGCGTTCGGGTTTAAGGAAATCAGGATTCCCATTCTTGAAAAAACACAGCTTTTTGCCAGGAGTATCGGAGAGGTAACCGATATTGTTGAAAAAGAGATGTACACATTTGAGGACCGGAAAGGAGACAAGCTGACCTTGCGGCCGGAAGCCACGGCATCCATTGTCAGATCTTACATCCAGCATAAAATGTACGCTTCCGACCCTGTCAGGAAATTTTTCATGATCGGTCCCATGTTCAGACGGGAAAGACCCCAGAAAGGCAGGTACCGGCAATTCTATCAGATTGATGCAGAAGTTTTTGGTATTGAATCTGCCTACATTGACAGTCAATTGATTTTTCTATTGAATGAATTGTTTAAACGACTGGGACTGACAGAGCTTTCAGCCCATATCAATTCCCTTGGATGCCCTGAATGCCGACCGTCTTTTCAAAAAGCGCTATTAACGTTTATTGAATCAAAAAAAGACCGGCTGTGTGAAAATTGTCTGCGAAGGATCGATAAAAATCCTTTAAGAATCCTTGACTGTAAAATCGTTGATTGCAAAGAAGCCCTTAAAGAAGCCCCGGCAACGCTGGATCATCTCTGTGGCGACTGCACGGAGCATTTTGATACGGTTAAAACAACCCTTAATCAACAAGGCGTTGATTTTACAGTGGACAAATCCCTGGTACGCGGCCTGGACTATTATACCCGGACTGCATGGGAAATCCAGACCACTACCCTTGGCGCACAGAGTGCTGTTGCAGGCGGCGGCAGATATGACGGACTTGTTAAAGAGCTGGGCGGACCCCAGACTCCGGGAATCGGATTTGCCATTGGATTTGACCGTTTAGTGGAGGTCATGGAGCAGATCGACAAACCCCTTGAAGATGTTCCCCTTGATCTGTTTATTATCTCTTTAGGGGACACTGCCATGGAAAAAGGATATCACTGGTCCTGCCAGCTGAACCAGGCTGGTATAAGGACGGAGATGGATTTCAGGGGAAAAAGCATGAAAGCCCTTATGAAACGTGCAGATAAGCTTAATGCCCAGTCGGTGTTGATCGCTGGGGAAAATGAGCTGAAAGAAAACGCTATTATTTTACGAAATATGAAAACCAAAGAGCAGGTTTCTCTCACCGTTGAAACCCTGGTTCCTGAATTGATCAAGATATTAAAAAAATAAAAATAGAGGAAAGATTACGTGACTGATTTATTAGCAGATATGAAAAGAACACATCATTGTTGTCAATTAAGGGACACGGATATTGACAAGACGGTTGTTTTAATGGGCTGGGTTCAGCACCGCCGTGACCACGGGGGGGTAATTTTTATTGATCTAAGGGACAAGGAAGGGATTACCCAGATCGTTTTTAACCCTGAAAATTCAAAACAGGTCCATGAAAAAGCCCAGGAAATCAGGAGTGAATATGTCCTTGGTGTAAAAGGAAAGGTTATTGCCCGGCCTGATGATATGCTCAATCCGAACATGAAAACCGGTGCCGTTGAGGTGCTGATTGACGAACTTCGTATTTTTTCCAGGGCCAAAACCCCGGCTTTCCAGATTGAAGACCGGGTGGAGGCATCGGAATCCATCCGGCTGCAGTACCGATACCTGGATTTAAGACGGCCCCAGCTAAAAAACAATATTATCGCAAGACATAAAGCCACCATGGCGGTCAGAAACTATCTTGACAACAAAGGGTTTGTGGATATTGAAACTCCTTTTTTGACCAAAAGTACCCCTGAAGGCGCCAGGGACTACCTGGTTCCGTCTCGGGTCAACCAGGGGGAATTTTATGCATTGCCCCAGTCGCCCCAGCTTTTCAAACAATTATTGATGATTGCAGGGTTTGACAAGTATTACCAGATTGTCAAATGTTTCAGGGATGAAGACTTGAGAGCGGATCGGCAGCCTGAGTTTACACAGATCGATATGGAGCTTTCTTTTGTGAATGAGCAGCAGATCATGGAAATTGCCGAGGGTATGATTGTTGCTATTTTCAAAAAAGTACTGGATGTAGACCTTATCACGCCGTTTCCACAGATCACCTATGATGACGCCATATCAAGATTTGGTCTGGACAGGCCGGATCTCAGATTTGGCCTGGAATTGTGTGATGTCTCCGATATTGTAAAGGATACAGGGTTCAAAGTATTTGCCAACGTGGTAAAAAACGGCGGCTTTGTTAAAGCCATTAATGCAAAAGGGTGTGCCGTTTTTACCAGAAAACAGATTGATGAGCTGACGGATTTTGCGGCTGTTTACAAGGCAAAGGGGCTAGCCTGGATAAAAATTAAGGAAGATGACTGGCAGTCTCCCATTGCCAAGTTCTTTACAGATGACGAAAAAGATGCCTTACGCAAAAGACTTGACCTTGAAGCCGGGGATATTGTCTTCTTTGTAGCAGACCAGCCTAAGATCACAAATGAGGCCTTGGGGCAGCTGAGAAATGAACTGGCAAGGCGGCTCGAATTGATAACCGACAACACCTATGAATTTACCTGGGTGACCCATTTTCCTCTGGTTGAATATGATGAAACTGAAAAACGATATCAGGCGCTTCATCATCCCTTTACCGCACCGTTTGAAGAAGATATTGAAAAGATTTCCTCTGACCCGCTTGCAGTTAAATCAAGGGCCTATGATCTGGTCCTGAACGGGATTGAAATTGGCGGCGGCAGTATTCGTATTCATTCTTCCGAACTTCAGGAAAAGGTATTAAACTGCCTTGGCATTGATAAAAATGAAGCCAATGAAAAATTCGGATTTCTTTTAAATGCCCTGGAATCCGGTGCGCCTCCCCACGGCGGAATCGCTTTTGGACTGGACCGGCTGATGATGCTGTTGTGCCGTGAAGACTCCATCAGAAATGTCATTGCATTTCCTAAAACGCAGAAAGCCACCTGCCTGTTGACTGAGGCACCATCAAAACCCTCGCCAGCACAACTCCAGGAACTTGCAATCAAGATATCCAAAATAGAAGAATAAAATACGCTTTACACTAAAAAAGGTGCCTTCCCAAGTATCAAGGAAGACACCTTTTTTATTAAAGTGCTGTATCAGAATAGTTCAAGATATTTTTCAAACCCTTCCATTTGAAGTTTTTCTTTGGGAACAAATCTCAATGCTGCAGAATTAATACAATATCTCATGCCCGTGGGCGCAGGGCCGTCATTAAAAAGATGTCCCAGATGGGAATCCCCCTCTTTGCTTCTGACCTCTGTACGAACCATGAACAGGCCTTTATCTGTTTTTTCCACGATGTGATCAGGTTCAAGGGGTTTTGTAAAACTTGGCCATCCGGTTCCTGATTCAAACTTGTCTTTTGAACTGAAAAGAGGCTCTCCTGAAATAATATCCACATAAATGCCCTGTTTTTTATTATTCCAGTATTCATTGTTAAACGGCGGTTCCGTACCATTTTCCTGGGTAACTTTATACTGCAGCGGGGTAAGCCGCTGTTTAATCTTTGCGTCACTTGGTTTTGACCAGGATGTCATTGACCCGGATTCTTTTTTTTCAGTCATGTTGGTTTTTTTATCCATATCAGCGTCCTTCCATGCTTTTTCTAAAAACTGGTCCCTGCCGGACCCCCATCGGTAATATTTGTATCGGCGCTCATTTTTCTTATAGTAGTCCTGGTGGTACTCTTCAGCTTTGTAAAAGGTTTCAGATTTTGTAATGGGCGTGACAATTGGTTTGTCAAATACCATGGTTTTTTCCAGGGCCTTTTTTGATGCCGTTGCCATGCTTTTTTGTGCTTGGGTATGATAAAATATTTCCGAGCGGTACTGGGAGCCCCTGTCGACAAACTGCCCGCCAGGATCTGTGGGATTAATATGCCGCCAGAACACATCTAAAAGCTCATTATATGTTACAACAGCGGGATCATAATATACCTGTACAGCTTCGGCATGACCGGTGCCGCCCATGGACACTTCGCCATAGGTCGGATTCATTTTCTGTCCCCCGGTATATCCGGAGACCACTTCTTTTACCCCCTTGACCTTCTCAAAATCAGATTCCGTACACCAGAAACACCCTCCGGCAAAGGTGGCAATTTCCAATTTTCCCATCTTCATTTCATTATGGTTTGATGTCATGTCATTCTCCATGGTTTCTTTTATCTGGTTTTCCATGGCGCCTTGTTTTTGCGCAAAAGACTGATATCCAAAAATTAAACTCGTCAACATCAGTATTAAAAGTATCATCATTTTTGTTTTCATACTGCATCTCCTTTTTTAAGGTTGCTTCCTTAATCATTAAGATAGATGCTAAACATCACAGATTAATTTTAAAATAATCACAAGTTTATCACAAAGCAAAAAAATAAATGGCTTTTTTAGATAGAAGTGGCAATGGGCAGGGTAAAAGAAATACAGGTTCCTTTTCCAGGTTCTGTTAAAACACTAAGCTTTTGTTGGTGCAGCTCAATAATCTTCTGAGTGATGGCAAGCCCCAGGCCTGAATGTCCTTGGCTGTCTTTCCTGCCCTGATCTGAAGGATAAAACCGTTTAAAAAGATGGTCCAGATCTTTTTTGGCAATGCCAGGGCCGGTATCACGGATGCTGATGACAACATCCTCAGCCAGGGAAATCTCAATGGTGACACGGCCGTTTTCAGGTGTATAATGAAGGGCGTTTTCAATCAGGTTTTCCAGGGCTCTTGCAATAAGGGCAATATCTGCCGTTACAAAGGGAAGTGCCTCTTTAACCCGGGTGGCAAGCAATATCTGCTTTTCCTTTGCCTGCAACAAAAAGTTCTGCATGATATCCTGGGCAAGTTCCTGCAAATTGAATATTTCAGGGTTTATCTGCATTTGGGCAGATTCAAGCCTTGCCAGTTCAAGAAGTTCTGTGACCAGTTTATTCAATCTCTGGCAATGCTGGATGGCAATCTCCAGATACTGTCTTCGTTCCTGCCGTGAATACTGATTCTCCTTTATCAAAAGCGTTTCAATATATCCCTGAAGGGTTGCCAGAGGTGTTCTCAAATCATGGGAAACATTGGCAACCAGTTCCCGCCGCATCTGATCGGAGGCCTTTAATTCTGCCATCTGGGTTTCAATACGGTCAGCCATATCTTTAAACGTTGAACTTAAGCGGTCAATTTCATCAGAAGACCGTTGATTTTCATGAAACGGCAAATGGAAAGTCTCGACAGCATCGCCCCGCTTGAAGGCGTCCATGACATTGGCCAGTTTTTTAAGTCTTCCGGTCAAAAGGGCAAACAGTACAAGACCTGTGATCAACGCAAACACAAGGCCTGCAATTGTCATCCAGGCACTCAGTTGGAGGATATAGCTTCCTTTGAGTTTTTGAACAACAGAGTCATACTGCTCGCCACCCAGGATGACATAAAGATATCCCTCAAGCTTTCCCAGGCGCTCAATGGGAGCTGCGGAAAAAACTTTTTTCCGATCAGGGTTTTTGGGGTCATCCCCTTGAAGCGGCGCGGTCAACTCCCCTGTCAGCCATTTTTTAACAGGGGTAAGATCAATATGGCCGCGTTTCACACTTCCTTTTGGTGCTGAAAAGGTTAAAATCTTTCCGTCAGGGTCAAGCAGATATATTTCTATCCCGGGATTGATGACCATCAACATATGAAAAATATCCTTGAGTGCGGATTGATTCACCCGGCCGTCTACCATGAGCAGCCGCTCTTTGACAATTTGTCGGGCAAGATTGGTGTTCAGTTTCTGATTTACTTCCTGCTGGTACATGTCTGTGGAAAAAACTGTTACAAAGATAAATATCACACCGACAATCAGAAAAAGCGCGGCAAGCCCTGCGGCTATTCTGGAGTATAAGGAGTTAAACATATCGTCCCTGCTTTTTTAGGTATCATTAAATTTATATCCCACACCCCAGACCGTCAGAATAACCTCAGGCTGTGCAGGATTTTTTTCAATTTTTGCTCTGAGCCGGTTGATATTAGAGTTCACAGTGTGTTCATACCCGTCGTGTCCGTAACCCCACACCTTGTCCAGGAGCTGGGAGCGGTTAAATACCCTTCCGGGATGCTTTGCAAAATGATAGAGAAGATCATATTCTTTTGCGGTCAAATCGATGGATCTGTTTTCAACCAATACCCTTCGTTTTTCAGGATCAATGGTAAGATCACCAAAGGTTAAAACAACGTCCCTGTTGTCTGGAAACCCGGTTTTTAATGTATCAATACGGCGGAAAATGGCTTTGATTCTTGCAATAAGCTCTCTGATGCTAAAAGGTTTGGTTACATAATCATCTGCACCAAATTCCAATCCCAGAATCCTGTCGATTTCTGAAGACTTGGAGGTGAGCATCAAGACAGGCGTATATATATTCTTATGTCGAAGCTGTTTTAAAATTTCAAGTCCATCCATCCCTGGAAGCATGATATCAAGAAGAATCAGGTCATAGTTTTCGGTCGCAGCTTTTTTATATCCTGCATCCCCTTCAAATGCCAAATCAACTTTCCAGGACTGATCCGTGAGATGTAGTTGAAGCAACCGGGCCAGATCATTGTTGTCTTCGACCACTAAAATTTTTCGATGCATTGTGTCTTCTCCCATGGGATGACAGTTACCATACCCTCTTCTTGTAACCGGCTTTTATAGGGCAAGTCAAGTAACAAGCATTCCGGGTAATGGGATCAGACCTATGTTCAGTGTCTTTGTTCCGCAATGATTTTTAAACTCTGTGAACAGACAAAAAAAAGCATCATAATAAAATTCTAACCTTATTATGATGCTTTTATAAGCGTTATGCGAAAATTATGTTATTAAGCTCTTTTCCGTTTTACTTGAAGGATAGGGGTGTTAAAAACCAGTGCTGATACATCATCGTCTCTTTTTACCTTAAGCTCGAAAGCGTCTTTATCAATTTCAAAATAATTTGAAATCACGGCTACAATATCTTTTTGAAGATCTGTCAAGGTTGTGTCGTTCACTTCAAGCTTGTCATAAATTAAGGAAAATTGGAGTCTTTTTTTAGCAGTATCTTTGCTTGCCTTATGGCCGGTGAATTTTCTGAATAATCCGCTGAACATTCAAATCTCCTTATTTAAACCCAAAGGTTTTGCTGATTTTGCTCCACATACTTGTTTTATAGCCCGGAATTTCTATGGGTAAATCCGCCTCCCCATTGAGTCTTCTGGCAATGCGCCTGAATGCCTGCCCCGCCTTTGAGTCATTTTGTAAAACAAGCGGTGTCCCTGTATTGGAAGAAATCAATACATGCTCATCCATGGGAACAAGCCCGGCAAGTTCAATGGAAAGAACCTCAAGAACATCTTCATGGCTGAGCATTTCTCCTCTTGCCACCCGGGCCGGTTCTATCCTGTTGACAATCAGTTTCGGGGTGATTGACCGTGAATACAAAAGGCCGATGACACGATCTGCATCCCTGACGGCAGAGACATCGGGCGTACAGATTACCAGAGCCTCATTGGCGCTGACAACGGAATTTTCAAAGCCTTTTTCTATGCCGGCCGGTGAGTCCATGATGATATAGTCAAACTCTTTTCTAAGCTGGTCTGCCACACGTTCAACACCAGCCGTTGTTAATACGTCTTTGTTATCACTCTGGGAGGCGGGTATCAGGAAAAGATTTTCTATCCTTCTGTCCCTGATGGCTGCCTGACTTATTTTACATTTTCCTTGAACAACATCAACAATGTTAAATACAATCCTGTTTTCCAGGCCCATGACAACATCAAGATTTCTCAAGCCGATATCCATGTCAACAATGGCGACTCTTTTACCTTCCAGAGCCAGGGCTGCACCAATGGAAGAAGTGGCTGTGGTTTTCCCGACACCGCCTTTTCCAGATGTTACAACGATTACTTTACCTTCCAATTCACACCTCTATTCTTAAATTTTTCTTAAATTGTTTCCGGCCAGGGCATTTTTCGGAAAGGATTTGCCTTCATATAATCCTTTACAACGATTCCATCATCTTCAACACATGCGTATTCCGGTTTAGCATTAATTTCTTCATCGATTCCTGCAGCAGCAATTGTTCCGATCCTAACCTGGGTGGGTTTGAACTCAAGGGCAAAAATGATGGCGGTTTCATCATTCGGGCATCCGGCATGGACTTTTCCTGCCAACCTGCCAAGAACAATGACATCACCGCCTGCACAGATTTCTGATCCGGGATTGACATCCCCTGTGATCACAATATGTTTTTTAAATTCAATCTTCTGGCCGGACCGGACTCTTCCCCTGAGCATCAAGACATCGCTTCTGTGATGATTCCAACCCTTTGACAAATCCCTTTGACGGATCCTTTCTGTTGGAATAGATCTTTTTTCAGGGGGTTTGGAAACTTTTGCCACTTCAAACTTGGTTTTCAAGTAGGACTGAATGTTTTCAATCAGGCCATCATGGCCTTTAGCACCCCCGACATCAACTACCACGCTTGAATTTATAACCAGATGTTTTAGATTTTTAAATACTTTATCTATTTCAGATTTGAGAACATCTTCAGGAAGAGACGGGTCAAGCGTAATCCAGAAACCGTCGCCCACCCCTTTTAATTTTACCGGTGCAGTACTGTCAAAGTTAATCATTTTATTTCTTTAGCAACGCCAAGTATCCATCCAAATAATTTTCAAGGACTATAGGAAATCACACGGTAAGTGTCAAGGGTTGAATGCGTTTGATGAACCCGACTTGCAGACAGCCTTAAATTCAGCTGTCTGCAAGGATTTTGGAAAAATCAGACTTCTAAAATTTCTCTTAATTTATGGGAAAAATCGATGACACTGTAGGGTTTTAAAATATATCCCTTGCAGCCTTGTCTGAGCATCTCCTGAGCTTTTTCATCGATGGAGTACCCTGTTGAGAGCAGGACCTTGATATCAGGATTGTATTTTTTGAGCTTGAGGAATGTCTCAAGTCCGTTCATTTCCGGCATGATCATATCAAGTATAACAAGATTGATTTTATCTTTTCTCTCTTTATAGATTTTTAATGCTTCCTTTCCGGAAGCAGCGGTTATCACGCTGTATCCAAGTGCTTTGCAGATCTCTCTTCCAACCGTTAGAATCCTTTCCTCATCATCCACTAAAAGCACGGATTCATTTCCCATGACCAGTTTTTCATCTTCAGCTGGGATATCTAAATTATCTGTTGTTTCCTTTAATGGCAGGATAATTGAAAATGAGGACCCGATATTTGGAGAACTCCACACATCAATGACGCCATTATGATTTTGAACAATTTCTCTTGCAAATGTTAGTCCCAGTCCCTTTTTTTCAGGATACAGTTCATGTTCAGCAGAATAAAAAGGGGTGAAAATTTTTTCCAGCACATCTTTTTCCATCCCCATCCCGTTATCTGTTATGGTGATTTTCACAAAAAATCCGTTATTTAACCCGTAGGATTCTGCCGTGCCATTTAAAATGGCTGCAGATTCAGTGATAACGGAAAGCTTTCCGCCTTTTGGCATGGATTGCAATGCATTATCGACAAGACTCATCAGAACCTGGTTGATTTTATCCGGGTCGGCTTCAACCATCAGGGGTTTTGAGTCAAGATCCACATCCAGAATAACTCTTTTTCCTTTAAGATCAAGGGTTTCCATGGCTTTTCGAACCAGTCTGTTGATATCAACAGAGCAGGTGTAATACTCATCAACTTTAGCAAAACCAAGCAATTGGTTTGCAATTTCAGATCCTTTATCAATACAGCGGATGATTTCAGTGATGTGCCGATAGAGCGGATCGGAAGGTTTTACGCAGTTCATCATCAGGGATGCCCTGCCTTTAATTGCAGCCAAAAGATTATTAAAATCATGGGCGATTCCTCCTGCAAGTGCTTCTACCGCATCCGGCGCCTCATTTTTTAGTTGTATATGTTCCATTTTTTAACCCTTACCTTAAAATGTTATATCGGTATGAATTCAAACAATTCTTATATATAGTAAAACTTTTAAGGTATTTCAATCGGGGTAAACCCTGATTTTTGTAAAAATATTAAACTTTTTTTACTCAAGAGAAACAATTCCTTCTTTAATGGCAAATCTTGTCAAGCCGGCAATACTGAAAATACAGAGTTTTTTCATGATATTTCTGCGGTGAGTTTCAACTGTTTTGATACTGACACCCAGTTTTTGTGCAATATCCCTGGTTTTTTCCCCTTCTGCAACCAATTGAAGAACTTCCCGCTCTTTTTTTGAAATTTCATTGGATTTCGGCAGGTCATCGATGCTTGCAAACAGGTTTTCCTGACTGTCAACATACATCCTGGCAATGGAAGGACTTAAATAAAAATTGCCTTTGTTGACTTCCTGTATGGCATCATACAATTCTTCAAAGGCAGATTCCTTTAGAATGTATCCTGATGCACCCGAGGCAAACATCTTATCGATGATTTTCTTGCTGGAATGCATGGAAAGGGCAATGACCTTGGTATTTGGGACTTCATGACGTATGGCTGCCGTTGCCTCCACGCCATTGAGATCCGGCATTGAAATATCCATCATCACAACATCAGGCCGATGCGTGATTGCAAGCTCAATAGCTTCACGGCCATTCTTTGCAATTGCAATGACATTCACACCCTTTTTTTCAAGAAGGCTTTTGAGTCCTTCTCGAATAATGGCATGATCATCTGCTATGAT
>Ga0180009_10003665_pt1 | contig 17340 bp, 14 predicted proteins | sample OS_PC_MetaG_FD_123537 | JGI IMG/M metagenome (GOLD analysis project Ga0180009, IMG submission 123537) | Groundwater microbial communities from the Aspo Hard Rock Laboratory (HRL) deep subsurface site, Sweden - OS_PC_MetaG | ecosystem: Environmental > Aquatic > Deep subsurface > Groundwater... | reverse complement strand
TTCATAAAGGTTATGCTTATTGGAGTCAACAAAAAAATGAAGAAGCAATAAAGGAATTTGAAAATGTGATCTCGTTAGAGCCAAAAGATACAAATCTAAGGGATTCTGCTATTCTTCATAACGGTTGTGCATATTTAAATCAGCAGATGTATAAAGAGGCAATAGATCAATTTGATAAAGTGATCTCTTTAGAGCCAAAAGATACAAATCTAAGGGATTCTGCTATTCTTCATAAAGGTTATGCTTATTGGAGTCAACAAAAAAATGAAGAAGCAATAAAGGAATTTGAAAATGTGATCTCGTTAGAGCCAAAAGATGCAAATATAAGGAATAGTGCTATTCGCCATAAGGCTATAGCACTTTCTAAGATCGGAATATTGGTTATAAACCAGCTTGAGATTGAACTGACCAATGATTGTAGTCTAAAATGTATAATGTGTCCTCGAACCTCAAATATGAAGCGGGAAATTGGCTGTATGCATTTTGATGTTTTCAAAAAGATAATAGATGAAACAGATGCATCAAGCATACATTTCTCTGGGCTTGGAGAACCGCTACTTCATCCTCAAATAAAAGAGATGTTTACCTATGCTAAAGAGAAAGGTCTTGAAGTTGGTCTCTGGACCAGTGGCCTTGAATTGACTGAAGAACTTTCAGAACAAATTATCGAGAGAGAATTTGTTGATTATATTATCTTTGGTCTTGATGCAGCAAATAAGGAGACATATGTCAAGACTAAAGGAGTTGATGCTCTTGATAAGGCCGTAGAAAATATTACCAGATTCTTGAAATTGAAGAGAGAAAAGATAACAGGCTTAGAAAAAGACGCACCTGAATGGTGGGGTAAAGTGAAACCTATTGTTGGTGTTCAAATACTTAAGATGAAAGAGACTGATGCCGAAATAGAAGAGTTTATGAATAAATGGGATTTTCAGGATAAAGCCAGGAAAATGATTAATTATCGAAATCGGGTTGAGAAAGAACCAAGGAAAGTGACTGTTGAGTTATGGCAAACATTTTACGATAAATTCTTGCCGGTTGAGCATGCAATTATTGGACATTTTAACAACTACTGTGGTCAGATTGAAGACAGAAGTGCTATTGATGTTACTCCGTTAAAAAGATTTCCTTGCAAACAATTACAAAGTGGAATTTCTGTTCTCTGGAATGGGGATGTAGTTCTTTGCCGACAAGATTTTGATGGAGAACATCCATTAGGCAATCTAAAAGGAAAAAGCTTGACTGAAATTTTAGAAAGTGAAGAGCTTGAGGATATTTGGCAAGCACATAAAAAAGGCGAATATGGGAAGCTGCCTCTCTGCAAGGACTGTAAGGAGTGGTATTATAATCTTTATGCATAACACTAATGAAAAGTGAAGATATGGAGTTTACTGGAGAATAGATTGTACCCAAAAAATTAGCACTTGTGCATTTTGATACTCATATTTATCAGACAATTAACGACAGGAAAAAAGCTGAAACACATGCACAGAAGATATTCAAAAATACTTTTGCAGCAAATGATGACATGCAAATTATTCTATAATTAATGATTATGAAACTCTTTCATGATATTTACAAAGGCAAAAGGGTTCTAATTACGGGACATACGGGATTTAAGGGTTCATGGCTATCTGTATGGCTATCTGAACTTGGTGCTGATATTATAGGTTATGCTTTAAAACCTTCTACAACACCAAATCTATTCGAAATCTCCAGTATCAGTAAAAAAATAACCTCCATTTTAGGTGATATCAGAGATCTTGAAAAACTTAAAAGCATTTTTAAGAAACATAAACCAGAAATAGTATTCCATCTTGCAGCGCAATCATTAGTACGATATTCTTATAGAGAACCGGTGGTTACATTCGAAACAAATGTTATGGGAACAATCAATCTTCTCGAGGCATGTCGCCATAGCCCATCTGTAAGGGTTATAATAAATGTTACCAGTGACAAATGTTATGAAAATAAAGGATGGATCTGGGGATATCGCGAAAACGATCCAATGGGTGGATATGATCCGTACAGTTCGAGTAAGGGATGTACTGAACTAATAACAAATGCTTATAGAAATGCCTTTTTTAATCTTCAGGAATACGGCAAGACTCACAATATTGCCCTCTCGTCTGTTAGGGCAGGAAATATTATCGGTGGTGGAGATTGGGCTGAAGACAGGCTCATCCCGGATTGTGTGAAGGCTCTGTCGAAAAATAAAAAAATCGCCATCCGTAATCCAAAATCAACAAGGCCATGGCAATATGTTTTGGACCCCCTGGCAGGATATTTATTACTCGGGGCATCAATGTATAAAGATGCTGTTAAATATAGTGGTCCCTGGAATTTCGGCCCGAGCGACGACAGTCTCTTAACAGTGAAAGAAATAGTCAAACTTGTTATTAAACACTGGGGTAATGGTGACTTTATTATTGAGAAGTTAAGACATGAGAAATTAAGACAGCCCCATGAAGCAAAGCTCCTTAAACTGGATGCAAGTAAGGCTTATACTTTACTCGGCTGGAAACCGATATATAATATATACGAAGCAGTCAAACGGACTATTCATTGGTATAAGGAATTTTACTATGGGAAAAGGAGAGAAAAAGATATTTATGACTCCATGGTAGGAGAAATCATGGGGTACTCAACCAGGCTGAAAAAAAAGTAGTTATGGAAATTATTGAATTAGGTGATATCGTACAGCTCGAAAATCTTCCACTGGTGGTCTTTGATCAGGAGGCACCTTTCGGATTTGTCTTCGATATCAAAGGTGACCAGATAGAGATTATTCATATGTCGCACCAAAAAAATGATGGTGACCCTTTTTCTGTGAAGATTACAGGTCAGGATATGCATGAAGGTTCTCTCGCTCAAGAATATTTTGTCTTGACAGACAGAGTATATCATATAAGCAGTCATTCGATAGTTCATAAGAAAGGAAGAGTATCTCTCAAGAAGATAGATGAAATTCTCAGGCAGATGGCCCACAGGATTGCAGAAAAATACTACTCTACAATTCATATGAAGGAGAGCGATTTTATTCCCGGGAAAACGTATGTCCGATGTGCTGGAAGAGTCTATGATGATGGAGAAATCAAAGCGATTCTGGATAGTGCCTTTGATATGTGGCTCACATCTGGTAGATTTGCAAAACAATTTGAAGATGAATTTGCTAAGTTCCTTGGTGTAAAACATTGTCTATTAACTAATTCAGGGTCTTCAGCAAATCTTTTAGCCATATCTGCCTTGACTTCTCCAGAGCTCGGCGAAAGGCGTTTAAAGCCAGGAGATGAGGTTATAACTACTGCCTGTGCTTTTCCCACAACTGTGAATCCTATATTTCAGAATAATCTAATTCCTGTCTTTCTTGATATTGATATTGGAACGTATAATATTCAAGCTGATAAAATAGAAGAGGCATTATCTGAAAAGACTAAAGCAATTTTTGTAGCTCACACCCTCGGCAACCCATTTGATTTAGATAAGGTAATGGGAATAGCCTCAAAATATAATTTATGGATTATAGAAGATAACTGTGATGCATTGGGCTCTCAATATAAAGAACAATTTACGGGTACTTTTGGCCACATTGCCACATTCAGCTTCTATCCAGCTCATCATATTACAATGGGTGAAGGTGGGGCATTGGTAACCAACGATGCAAAGCTAAAGAGATTGATTGAATCCTTTAGGGACTGGGGACGTGACTGCTGGTGTGAGCCAGGGCATGATAATACTTGCGGTAAAAGATTTGGCTGGCAATTGGGTAGGTTACCTTTTGGATATGACCATAAGTATATTTACTCCCACATAGGATACAATTTAAAAATTACAGATATGCAAGCAGCGATAGGAGTAGCTCAGTTAAAAAAACTTCCAGATTTTATCGAGAAAAGAAAGAAGAATTGGAGGCTTTTTTATGAAGGTCTAAAAAAATATGAAGATTATTTCATTTTTCCAAAAGCTACAAAAAATTCTGAACCAAGCTGGTTTGGATTTTTATTGACAGTCAAAGAAAACGCCCCATTTTCAAGGAATGAAATTGTGGATTATTTGGAAGAAAATAAGATTGCTACACGAATGCTCTTTGCAGGAAATATTATAAGACATCCAAGTTTTGATGAGATGCGGAGGGAAGGAAAGGGGTACCGGGTGGTCGGTGACCTTGCCACGACTGATCGGATCATGTGGGATACCTTCTGGGTGGGTGTTTATCCGGGGATGAGGGAGGAGATGATCGAATTTATTATTGAGAAGATAAGGGAAGTTGTTAGACATAGTCATTTGTAGTTATCGATTGTTATTGAGTGCGATAGAGGGAGTGTGTGGAACTTTCGGAGTTAGAAGTTTATAGGATTGCAAAAGAGCTTAGTAGTATGGCTTGGGATATTTATAAAGAGATGAAAATGAATTTAGATTTTCTATAGGGCAGCAGTTTCAGTTCCTTCTAACATTGTGGAAGGCTGTGCTCGTGACAGCGAGGCAGATTATCTCAGATTTCTCAATATAGCCTTCGGGTCATTGAGGGAACTGCACTATCAACTAAATTTGTCGAAGCGTGTGGGATTCTTGTCTCTTCAGAATTCATCCTTGATTGAACTAAAGGTCGTAGAAACTCAAGAAGGTCTTGAATGGCTTGATTCGTGCCTTGCGAGATGTTTTATAGACTTCAGCCTTCAGCCTAAACACCTGAGTAGTTACAAAACGTGGGCCTTTTAATTGCAGAATGTGCTTACAAAACTGGCCAAAAGAATAATAAATGGCCACAGTTAAATCCTGAAGATGCAGCAATGCTTGCAAAGGAATCAAAAGCAAAAAAGTTGACACTGGTTCATGTTAATGCACATATTTACAAGACTTTGGAGGAGAGGAAGGAAGCTGAAAAGCATGCGCAAGGGATATTTGGTAATATATTTGCTGTAATGGATGATATGGAATTTGAAATAGAGGAGTAGTTTGAAATGGAGGATAAAAAGAATATCCCTGTGGTAATTCTCTGTGGCGGCATGGGAACCCGTTTAGCGGAATACACTGAAGTGCGCCCCAAGCCTTTAGTAGAGGTCGGTGGCAGGCCCATCCTTTGGCATATTATGAAGCACTATTCCAGGTACGGTTTCAATGAATTCATCCTCGCCCTGGGCTACAAAGGAGAACATATCAAGCGATATTTCCTTGACTTTTATAGCTTGAATCAGGATTTTACCATTTCGCTCAATGATGGCGAGATCCGAAGCATTAACCAAAATTATTGTAACCCCTGGAAAGTTCATCTCATCGATACAGGGCAGAACGCCCTGACAGGAGGCCGCCTCAAATGCCTAGCATCCATGATCAACAAAAGGACTTTCATGATGACCTATGGCGACGGCGTCAGCAATGTGGATCTGGATGCATTGCTGAAATTTCATCAGAGCAACAAGGGTCTGGTCACTCTGACGGCCGTACGACCACCGGCTCGTTTTGGAGCTCTCGAATTCGAAGGAAACCAGATCCGCCACTTCAAGGAAAAATCTGTCCTCCATGAAGGTTGGATCAACGGGGGCTTCTTTGTTATTAACTCAGAGGCGCTCAACTACATCAAAGAAGATGTCATGTGGGAACATGCCCCGATGGAAAGACTGGCCGAAGAGGGCGAACTCTACTCTTACAAACACGAGGACTTCTGGCAGTGCATGGACACCGCCCGGGATCTCAAATATTTAGAGGATGTTTGGCAAACGGGCAAAGCCCCTTGGAAGACTTGGTAAACTGTAAAAGTTAAACCCAACAAACCCTATGAACTCAATAAACCCAACAAACCCGCTTGCCGAAGACCTTGACCATATCCTAACCCATACCCATGATCTATGGGAAGAACTTCGGAATCAGAGAATATTCATCACTGGCGGTACTAGTTTTTTCGGTTGCTGGCTTTTGGAGAGTTTTGCCTGGGCGAATGATAACCTTAATCTTAATGCATCAGCCCTTGTCCTTACAAGGAATTACGATGTGTTCCAAAAGAAGGCGCCACACCTTGCTGCCAACCCAACAATCCAATTTCATATTGGAGATGTTAGAAATTTCAATTTTCCCGACGGGGAATTCTCGCACATCATTCATGCCGCGTCCATATCGGCCACTGCCAAGTTCAACAATGCAGAATCTCTAATGATGTTCGATACCATTGTCGAGGGAACAAGACATACCCTTAATTTTGCTGTTCAGTGTCGTGCCAAGAAGTTTCTTCTGACCAGTTCCGGGGCTGTCTATGGTAAACAACCATTTAGTATGACCCATGTTTCAGAAGATTATTGTGGCGCTCCAGATCCTGTCGACCCACACTCCGTTATAGGAGAGAGCAAACGGGCAACGGAATTACTCTGTATGCTTTATTCAAGTAAGGAGGGTATCGAAACGAAGATTGCCCGTTGTTTTGCCTTTGTTGGTCCCTACTTGCCCTTAGATATCCAATACGCCATTGGGAACTTCATACATGATGGGCTGCAAAATAAACCTATCATAATAAAAGGCGATGGGTCACCTTACAGATCTTATCTATATGCAGCAGATTTGGCTATCTGGCTTTGGACAATTTTATTTCAGGGGAAGATTTGTAGACCGTACAATGTTGGATCAGAAGAGGAAATTGATATTCATACTTTAGCAAAAATTGTCGCACAAACGGTCCAGCCCGAGTTGGAAGTGAGGGTAATGCAAAAGAGAATGCCGAATAGACCTGTGGAACGATATGTCCCATCAACCTACAGAGCACGTAATGAACTTGGTGTAAAACAGGCGATATCTTTGCGGGATTCAATTAAGCGCACCATGGAATGGAACAACTTAAGATAACTAAATCATGAAAGGAGAATACAAAATGACTGATGTTAGTATAGGAGGCAGACTGGTTGGTAATCACCAGCCATGTTTTATTGTAGCAGAAATAGGGATTAATCATAATGGTGATATTGAAATTGCCAAAGAACTGATTAGAGTGGCAAAAAAAGCCGGCGTAGATGCTGTTAAGTTTCAAAAAAGAACTCCTGAATCTTGTGTTCCTCTTGAGCAACGACAAGTAATGCGTGAAACCCCCTGGGGTTATAGCACTTATATGGAGTATCGAGAAAAGGTTGAATTTAATATGGATCAATATAAAGAGATTGATGAATTTTGCAGAGAGAATAATATGACCTGGTTTGCTTCCGTTTGGGATGAACATTCTGTGGACTTCATCGAGCAATTTGATGTCCCATGCTACAAGATTGCTTCTGCTTCGCTTACAAATGATTCATTACTCAATAAAATCCGGACAAACAGAAAACCTGTCATTCTTTCCACAGGAATGAGCACACTGGAAGAAATTGATCATGCTGTAGAAATACTTGGAAAAGAAGAATTGATTTTACTTCATACTTGTAGTGTTTATCCAGCTTATTACAAAGAACTCAACCTCAGGATAATCCCACTGCTACAGAAGCGCTATGGTTTACTTGTCGGTTATTCAGGGCACGAAACGGGTTTGCCATCTACGGTTGCTGCTGTGGCTTTGGGTGCTTGTATGGTAGAGCGTCATATTACACTGGATCGTTCCATGTGGGGTTCTGATCAGGCAGCGTCACTTGGACCAAGTGGGATAATCCAGTTGGTTCGTGATATCCGTCTTATAGAAGTCGCCTTTGGAGAAGCTGAAAAAAAAATATTACCACGGGAAATACCTATCAGGCTTAGGCTGCGCAAATAATATTGATAAGGGCAAAGAAATGAAACTTTCAGATTATGTTTTTAATTTTATTTCAGAACTAGGTGTTCGACATGTTTTTACACTGGTTGGTGGAGGTGCAATGCATCTTAATGATTCACTGGGCAAATGTAAAAAATTAAAATATATCTGCAATCTTCATGAACAGGCCTGTTCAATTTCCGCAGAAGCATATGCGAGAATTGCTAATTTAGGAGTTGCGCTTGTGACCAGTGGTCCTGGAGGAACAAATACCATAACCGGCGTAGTTGGCGCATGGCAGGACTCGATACCATGCCTTTTTATTTCAGGACAGGTTAAACGATCCGATTTAATGAAAGACAAGGGCGTTAGACAGATGGGTGTGCAGGAAGTTGATATCGTCACGATAGTTCGTTCTGTTACGAAATATGCTGTGACTGTCATGAACCCGGATAGCATCAGATATCATCTTGAAAAGGCAGTTTATTTAGCTAGAACAGGGCGTCCGGGACCTGTCTGGATCGATATCCCATTAGATGTGCAAGCGGCTGATATTGAGCCAAATGAACTGGAAGATTTCAAAGAAAAAACTGAGTATCTCCCGTTAGATGATGACCAACTAAATGATCTAATCATGAAAGTGATTGATCTTTTTAATTCTGCGGAAAGGCCAGTCATCCTATCAGGTAATGGAGTCCGCCTATCTGGTGCATTAACCTATTTCTACAAACTGATAGAAGCTCTGAATGTTCCCGTCTTATTAACTTGGCCAGCTATGGATATTTTACCAGATAGCTACCGACTCTTTGTCGGCAGGCCAGGTTCGGTTGCGCCACGTGGCGCTAATTTTGCGCTCCAGAATGCCGATTTGATCCTTGCCCTTGGTACCCGTTTGGACTTTGTCCTCACGGGCTATGCTCCAGAAAAGTTTGGTCGGGGCGCAAAAAAGATCATGGTTGATATCGATCCCTCCGAGCTGGATAAATTAAAAGGCAATATTGATTTTCCTGTTTGCATGGATGTTAAGCGTTTTCTGATAGGTTGTTATGAAAGAATCGATCGGTACAAGAGGGGAAATATTTTAGCATGGTATGACCGCTGTCAGCAGTGGAAGCAACGATATCCAGTAGTACTTCCTGAGCATAAGCGACCAGACGATCGTGTTAGTATTTATTATTTAACAGATATCCTTTCGGATGAACTCCAGTCGGATGATACGATTGTTCCGGGAAGCTCTGGTTTAGGAATTGAACTCTTCCTTTTGGCTTTTAAGGTAAAGAAAGGTCAGCGGGTATTCAATACGACCGCTTTAGGGGCTATGGGATTTGGCCTCCCGGCAGCCATCGGAGCATGCCTCGCTACAGATGGGAGGCGGACAATCTGTGTTGATGGTGATGGTGGTTTTCAATTAAATATTCAGGAATTGGAAACGTTGCGGCGTTTGAATCTCCCGATAAAATGTTTTATTTTGAACAATGAAGGTTATGCCTCCATCAGAGCCATGCAGGAAAGGTACTTCGGGCGACGGATGGGGGCGGATGCTGATAGTGGAATGACTCTACCCGATCTTATCAAAGTTGCACACGCTTATGATCTAGCTGCTATTCGCATTGTTGATCAGGTGGATTTAAGGGCACAGGTGAAAAGGATCCTCGAATTACCGGGCCCGGTAATCTGTGATGTATTGATAAGATCCGATGAACCCCGCGCGCCTTCCCTATTATCAGTGCAAAGTAAAGAAGGTTCGATGGTGTCAAAACCCTTGGAGGATCTCTGGCCATTCCTGGAAAGAGAGGAATTTTTTGGCAATATGATTATTCCTCCACTACAGGAGGATTTGTGATTAGGTCTTTGACAACGGAGGTCTTGCAATGAAATTCCTTATTGCCGGACTTGGTTCCATCGGACGCCGTCATTTGAGTAATCTGCTAAAATTGGATGAGCGGGATATAATCCTCTATAGGACATTTAAAAGCACACTCCCAGATGAAGAGCTATATGGTTTTCCTGTGGAAACAGATATCCATGCCGCTTTGACACATCGTCCAGATGCGGTTATCATTGCAACCCCTACTGCCCATCACCTAGATGTGGCTATACCGGCAGCGGAAGCCGGCTGTCATCTCTTTATTGAAAAACCGATATCACATCAATTTGAAAGATTAGACTATCTAAAAGCAGCCCTGCAAAAGGGGGGTGGCCAGGTATTGATCGGATATCACTTTCGCTTTCACCCCCTTTTTCAACAAACAAAAATTTTATTGAAAGAAGGTAGAATCGGTAGACCGTTGTCGGTACGAGCACATTATGGTGATTATCTACCACAATGGCATCCCTGGGAGGACTATCGTCAGGGATACAGTGCGCGTGCAGACCTGGGCGGAGGTGTGACGTTGACACTTTGTCACCCATTTGATTATCTCATGTGGTTTCTCGGCGAGGCTAAAACGTTATGGAAAGTAACTAATAAAATTAGTGAACTAGATATCAGTGCGGAAGATGTCGCCGAGTTTGGGCTCCAATTTGCACAGGGTGCCATCGGTAGTGTACACTTAGATTATTATCAGCAACCACCAGCACATTATTTTGAGATTGTCGGAACGGAAGGCACCATCAAATGGAATAATGACGACAATATGTTACGTGTTTATACAGCTAAAAGCCATTACTGGGAAATGATTCCAGCACCTGACAGTTTTGAACGAAATGACATGTTTTTATCTGAAATGAAGCATTTTTTGGAGGTGACTCATGGTGAAGCAGAACCATCCTGTTCTTTGCTTGATGGTGAACGGGTATTAGAATTGATTCTAACAAAGAATGTCATTGAAACGCATGATGCATCATTTATGTATCAGAGATGTTCACTGCCGGAGGTAATTTCTCTGCTTGTTTTTGATTTCGATGGTGTGATGACTGATAATTATGTCTTGGTAGATGAGCAAGGACATGAACAGGTTGTTGTTAATCGTAGCGATGGACTGGGGATCTCATTATTACGTCGACAGAAAAAGATTAACATGCTGGTATTATCTACTGAAACCAATACAACCGTTGCTGCGAGGTGTAATAAACTTGGCATTCCGGTCATCCAAGGGATAGAAGATAAGGCAAATACTTTAAATAAATGGTTGATCAATCACCAAATAAATCCAAGCTATGTAATTTATGTCGGTAATGATGTAAACGACATACCCTGTTTTTCTTTGGTCGGATACGCCATTGTACCAGCCGATGCTCATCCTTTAGCCCGCCAAAAAGCGGATCTGATACTGAAAAGTGAGGGGGGGAAGGGTGCGGTCCGTGAAGTTTGTGATCTATTGATGAATTTAAAAACTAATGCTAAAGTGGAGGGATGACAATATGTTCGATATAGATTTTTATATGAAGGTCAGCGACATAAGAAAAAGAATCTATAACGGAGAACGTTTCGAGAAAAAATATTTATTAGATAAATTCGAGGAATATCGAAGCAAAAAACCAATAATATACAATATCGAAACAACCAATGCATGTAATATGAAATGTAAAATGTGTCCCCGTACAACTATGATGATGCGTAAGGTTAAAACTATGGATAAAGGTACATTTATTCATTTAATCGATCAAATAGAATCATTTTCTATAAGCAAGTGGCATGAATGGGAAGAATTCGTTGAAAGAGAATATGGGATAAGAAGAGGAGATATAAGCGAAAATCACTTTTTCACACATATAATACCAAAAGTGTTGCAATTGCATGGATATGGTGATCCCCTCTTAGATAAGAATATACCAGAATATGTAAGAATTTTATCAGAACGGAACATACCCTCTTACTTCAGTTGTAATCCGGCAAATATTGATGTTAAAAAAATCGTTCAGACATTTGAAAATGGTCTTGATTATGTCAAGTATTCCATTGAGAGTGTTGATGATAAGAAACACAAGGATATTCGTGGCGAAGCATCAAACTTCTCCGATAGTTACAATATGATTATGCACCTTCTTAATATTAAAGAAAAGAAGAACTATAAAACGACAATTATAATAACTATGTTGAATCTAAACCGGCCCGATCAAATAGAAGATTTCGACCTATTAAAAAAGAAATTTGCAGGCCAAGATGTATATATATATTTAAAAAGTGAAGATCAACAGTGGTACAGACAAGATTTTCATGGAACGTGTTCAATCCATTGGTCAGAATTTTGTAAACATCCTTGGATGTCGATGACAATAAAATCGAATGGTGAAGCTGTAATGTGTATGGAAGACTTTAACAATGAAATTGTTCTTGGCAATGTAAGAAAACAGTCTCTTTATGAAATATGGAATGGTGAGGCATATAGAATATTCAGAGAAGGTCATTTTAATTTAACTAAAGGAATTAAATGTACAGAACAGTGTGATATGAGATTAATTGGACATTTTGTCCAATGAGTGCGTCTGGGACTGTGCAAGGTCAGAGGTGTGTGAGTCCACTGGCCATTTTATCTCCTTGTTATATCAAGGTAGTCTTGTAACACAACCCGATGAAACTTTAAGTGCTAAAAGTGATTCACCTAATCCAAATGAATGGATGGCAGAGCTTTTGCCCTGCCAACATACCCCCTTTTCAGTAAATATATAGAAAATTTATTTAAACTATCATACGCAATAAAATCCCCTTTAAATCTTGAAAAAAACGCTTCTACGAAAATCGGTGTACCAATGAACAAGTGTAGAGTATGTAACCATGAATTTTTCGAAGAACCATTACTGCGATACGAGAAGATGCCAAAGGCTGCTCAATTTATGCCAGACGCAGAGGTGCTTGAAAGCGATAAAGGAGTTGATCTGGAAATCTGTCAGTGTTCAGGTTGTGGATTGGTGCAGCTAAGCAATGAGCCCGTATTTTATTATAAGGAGGTTATACGCGCCGTTGCTTTTTCAAAGGAAATGAAAGATTTTCGAATGAAGCAATTTAATAGCTTGGTACAAAAATATTCCCTCAAAGGGAAGAAAGTTATTGAGATTGGCTGTGGTTGTGGAGAATATCTCTCACTTATGCAGCAAGTTGGCGTTGATGCCTATGGATTGGAACATTCAGAAGAATCTGTGATGCAATGTATCAAAAATGGGCTAAAGGTTTCAAAAGGGTTTATTCAAAGCAGTAATTGTAGGTTAAACTATGCCCCATTTGATACGTTCTATATACTGAATTTTCTTGAACACCTACCTGACCCAAATTCAACTCTTAGAGGAATATATAACAATTTGACAGATGACGCTATAGGACTTGTCGAGGTCCCCAATTTTGACATGATTTTGCGGAACAAACTATTTTCTGAATTTATAGGTGATCATCTGTTTTATTTTACCATGGAAACCTTGAATACAACATTAAGGCTAAATGGCTTTGAAATTATTGACTGTAATGAAGTGTGGCACGAATACATCATTTCTGCGATTGTTAAGAAAAGGGGAAAGCTGGATATATCACATTTTTATGCGTATCAAGCGAAACTCAAAAATGAAATTGAGGAATATATTCGTCGTTATAAGGAGAAAAAGGTGGCGATCTGGGGCGCCGGGCATCAGGCGCTATCAGTCATTTCTTTAATAAATTTAGCGGACAAAATCAAGTATGTCGTAGACTCAGCACCATTTAAACAGGGTAAATATACACCGGCCACACATATACCCATAGTTTCTCCTGACGCACTTGATTCAGACCCAGTTGAGGCGGTTATTATTATGGCAGCCAGTTACTCTGATGAAGTAGCAAGGATTATACGACAGAAGTTTGATAGAAATATAAATATTTCTATATTGAGAGATTTTGGGTTGGAAGTAATTTAACATTGCCAAATAAGCTTTTAACTGGAACATATAAAGCGAGGTTGGTGATTGGAAATTAAGAAGATAATTGATTTATTAGAATCTTTAATTAAAAATCCATCAGAAGGGCTACCAGAGGACATATTTCTTTTTGTAAGCAGAATTACTCCGATTATTAATGTGGATTTGCTGATAAAAAATGAACAAAATCAGACACTTCTAACTTGGAGGGATGATGGTTATTTCCCTCCCGGATGGCATATTCCAGGCGGTATAGTAAGATATAAGGAAAAAATATCCGGTAGAATTGATGCTGTTGCTAAAAATGAGATGGGGACTCGCGTTAAGTTTAAGAAAGAGCCATTGGCAATTAATGAAGTTATACATTCTTCAAGACGGGTTCGTGGCCATTTTATTTCCTTATTATATGAATGTACATTAATTAGTTCACTAGATGAAAATTTCAGGTATGAAAAAGGAACTCCCAAACCAGGGGAATGGGCGTGGTTTAACGAATGTCCAACCGACATAATCTCCGTTCATGATATGTATCGAAAATTCATATGATTTAAAAGCTATATCTGATATATAGTTTATGAAGGCAATCTTAGTTAAATATTAACCAATTTATTAAGCAGGAAAATATTATGTCAATTCAACAAAGCCAATTAAAACCAAGTGAAATTGAAAAAAGGAACTCGCTGAAGAGAGAAAAGCCGTATGTTTATGAAAAAATCATGAAATATGATGAAAAAGTTAAAAAAGGAGAGAGTATAGCCATACTTCAATTTCAATACGATTATAAATGTAATTTTCATTGCCAGCATTGTGACATCACCGGATTACGAGACAATAAAAAGAAAAAAAGATTTTTTACTCCTAATGATGTGAAGGAACTTTCACGACAAGCCGATGAAATGGGACTTGCTCATATTGTAATTACCGGTGGAGAACCACTGGTTTTTCCGGATTTTGATGATATAGTTAAGGCTATCGACCCTCTTAAATTTTACATAACTTCAGATACTAATGGCTGGTTTTTAGATGAAAAAAAAACTAATCATTTAAAAAATATAGGTGTTGATAAAATCCAGCTGAGCCTTGATAGTCTTTCAGCAACCGAACATGATGAATTTAGACATAAACCCGGTTCGTATGAAAGATGCATGAGGGCTATTGATGCAGCTTTGGATACCGGGTTGAATATTATTATACAAACTGTAGTTACAAAGCAGAGAATTAGATCACAAGAATTTATTGAATTCTTGGAATTTTTGAATGGGAAAGGCATAGGAGTTTTCGTGACATACGCCAAGCCTGTTGGAGAATGGGAAGGTAAATATGATGTTCTCATCGATAAGGATGATATGGATTATTTAAGAAAACTCGAGAAAAAATATAATGTGTTTACCCATTTAACCCCATCGTATGGGCTTAATTTGGGCTGTATAGCTGTAAAAAGAATGGTGTCCATCACAAAGTATGGCGATGTGATGCCATGCCCATATATTCATGTTTCACTTGGAAACTTTTTTAAGGAGCCGTTAAAGGATATTATTGAAAGGGGCATGAAGATTAAATATTTTGGAAAATATATTGATACCTGTCTTATTGCAGAGGATAGAAAATTTATTAATGATTACGAGACAAAAAGAATATATGGCAAACCACTTCCAGTTCCTTATTCTCAAGTATTTACAAGAAAGGATTTTATTGAATAAAAGCGATGAGTTTCAATGAGTAATGGAACAACGGAAGCTTTTTTGAGCCTTTGAATTTCCAATCCCCATCCTAAGGAGGTTCGCATGAATTACCTTATTATTATCCCAAGATTTACATACAAAGGAGATTTTTATTTCTTCCCCCTGGGAATTGCCTACGTTAGCGCCAGCCTGAAGAAGGCAGGAAAGAATGTCGTTACTCTAAATTTGAACCAAACTGACAGCCCCGTCAGTCATGTGATTCACGAAGCCATCAAGGAGCATGGGATCGATGTTGTCTTAACTGGTGGACTGAGTGGCGAGTACAATCGCGTGAAAGATGTCGTCCTGGCTGCCAGGAGAGTAAAGGAGGACATCATTACAGTTGTGGGTGGTGGTTTGGTAAGCAGTGAGCCATATGTGGTCATGGAGGGACTATGCGCGGATATCGGGGTTATCGGAGAAGGTGAACTCACGGTATGTGAACTTGCTGATTCCTTGGAAAAGAATTTGGACCTTGCTGGGGTAGATGGCTTGATTTATAGGAAAAATGGCCACCCCCACACGACAAGAGCGCGTAAAGAAATCTCCGACTTAGCGTCAATTCCTTGGCCGGACTACGAAGGACTCGGTTTTTCAACCTACCTGGATACCATTTCCAAGATTTCCGGTAATATTCGATATGTCCAGATGATCGCCAGCAGGTCTTGTCCCTTTGATTGCACCTTTTGTTATCACCCCCTCGGGAAGAGGTACCGGCAACGTTCCCTGGATGATTTCTTCCGGGAACTGGATTTCATGTTGCCCCGTTTTCGGATCGAATATCTGAGCATAAGTGATGAATTATTTTCCCTTGACCGGAATAGAACCCGTGATTTCTGCGAACGGATGAAGGAACGGGTGGAAAGGTATGGAATAGGATGGGATGTTCAGATACGGGTCGATCATGTAGATAAAGATCTGATAGACCTCCTAAAATATTCCGGTTGTCACCTGATTAGCTATGGAATTGAGAGCGCAGACAACACCGTATTAAAGAGTATGAGGAAACATATTACAGTGGAGCAGATAGAAAATGCCTTGAGGCTGACAAGGGAAGCCAACATCGAGATAGGAGGGAACTTCATCTTCGGGGATATTGAAGAAACCTGGGAAACAGCAAATAAGACCTTGGAGTGGTGGAAGAATCATCGGGAATACCTAATCAATTTGACCCACATAAGAGTGATGCCCGGAACACATTTATATAGATTTGCTTGCGAGCATGGGATAATCAAAGACAAGTTGAAGTATTAAAAGACAACTGTTCTTTAATTAATGTTTCAAGGATGAGCGACGATGAATATAAAGCGCTTGAAAAAAAGATTGAATATTACCAAAAGAAATATTCCTATACTCCGGATGTAATTGAAATACTTGGTATGGCGGGCTCCGGTTGCCGTATTTCGATAGTCTGCGGAAAATGCAAGGGAAGAAGCGAACAAATCTACGCTCCTCTTTCCCAAACCCTTACCATAAATCGAGTAATATGTCCTCATTGCCGGGAGCGAGTAGATATCTATGATGCATTCATTAACCAAGTGTTTACTCGATTATTTCAAGACCGTAGAAGAGTGGCCGTGTGGGGATGCGGAGATTGTGCGCAAAAACTGTTCGAAAAATCGAAGAGCTTGAGAGAAAACCACGTTTTTATAGTCGATAATGATGTCAAAAAACAGGGGAGCAACTTTTGGGGAAATAGGGTAGTATCGCCCTCAATCATTCCTGACGAAAAGATCGATACAATAATTATTGCTTCCATATACGCTGAGGAGATCAGTAATGAGATCGCACATAAATTTCCAGGGGTGGAAAAAATTATTAAATTGACAGATATGGCGACAATTTTTGAGGTGTTGTATAATGCTTATCCACCTATTAAATTATAAACCGTCTGTTATGTTTGGTACCATGCAGTGATACAATTACTGTTGCCGTATGTGGTTCTGGAGCAGGCCTGAGATTGCCCAAAGTTTGAGGAATGCCGATTCCACGATGTCAATGGAGTTATTTTGTCATACACTTGATGAGGTTGTACCTTATTGCTCTTCGCTGTGCTTGGCAGCCAGCGACAAGTTCCTAACTGATCCATTAGTGTTA
>Ga0180009_10003663_pt1 | contig 17353 bp, 10 predicted proteins | sample OS_PC_MetaG_FD_123537 | JGI IMG/M metagenome (GOLD analysis project Ga0180009, IMG submission 123537) | Groundwater microbial communities from the Aspo Hard Rock Laboratory (HRL) deep subsurface site, Sweden - OS_PC_MetaG | ecosystem: Environmental > Aquatic > Deep subsurface > Groundwater... | reverse complement strand
GGGGCATAAAATTTGTGACCAGACGCAGCGAGAAAATCTATGCCAAGTTCCTGCATATCTAGTTTGTGATGTTGGACATACTGACAAGCGTCGACGATGAAATATGCATCGTACTTATGTACGAGCTCACCAATTGCTTTGATATCAGGACAATATCCTGTTGCATTAGATGATGCTGTCAATACAAATGCTTTTATATTATTTTCTTGCAATAATTCTTCAATACTTTCTAGGTCAAATTCAAAGTTTTCATTGACACTATATTGTAATACTTGTTCTCTGCCCAAACGTTGAATTGCATTATTTACATTATTCATGTCATATTCTTCTGTTTGGTAGCCATTGAGTTTTTTTATCCCCTCAGACTTGACCCAAGGAAGCCAAGACGAACTGTGTTCAATACTTGATACGGCTACTTTTCCAGATAAAAATGAAAAATAATACGAAGCAGTATTCATAGCACCTGTCGTATTTCCAGTATAGATCACATATGCATCATCAGGCGCATTGACGAATTTTTTCACTGTATCGCGACTCTGTTCATAGAGGTCAGTTGATATATGTGATTTTGTCCCGGCACCACGATGGACAGATCCGTAACTTTTGATAAAATTATTTACTGCGTTTTCCACAGAAATAAGCGGTGGAGTGGTTGCGGCATTATCCAAGTTTACATAACGAACATTACCAAGTTTAGATGTTAGTACTTTATAGTTTTGGATTTCATTGGAAAATAGCTCATTTGGATTTATAGACATATTATTTTATTTTTTTATATAAATTAGTAGTTTATCTCCTCAATCATACTTCTGAACAAGCCCCGCACCCGCCAGGCGGGTGCCGGGCGGAGAGAGGTTTAGAAGTAGGATTGAAAAGAGAAAGATATTCTAAATCACTTTTATAAAATGTAAAAATGATAATTGGATAGGCGAGCAGGAATTGTGAAATTCCTGCTCGCCATTGTTCTAAGTTTTCATTTTCCGGCTTAATAACTAACCTCGCGTTCCGCATAGGACTTGGAGGTGCCGGAATAATACCTAGAACCCGAACCCAAAGAACCTGCCTTTTATTCAGGAGCAGTGAAAAGTTCCACCCACTCCCGTGCCTCTTTTTTAGAGGCAAAGGCTTTTGCCCAACCACGATCTCTTGGCTCCTCAAGCCATTTAATCAGGGTAGGTCTCTTTTTGCTGATTTCCCATATTGTTGTACACTTACCAAGTGCCCAATTAGAGAAATCAACATGGGAGAGAGCCAAGACTTGTCCCTTAACACAACAGAACAAATCGTCTTCCTCCCACTCTTCAGGAGCCGGATGAACTTCCCGGTTCCCAGAGGATGTCCAACAAACCCCCACCCAAACCTTGACGCTGGCTAGGCGGAGTTTTTTCTTGAGACTGCCGAGCTCTTTTTCCAGCTCAGCAATCCTTTGTTTGATTTTTTCGGTCATTTATGACCTCCCTTTCAAAAAGTTGTCCCGAAAGGTTCAGGACCGACCTGGAAGTAATTGTTACCCCCTCTTGAGTTTCATTTTAATCCCGCTTCGCCTGCGGTTACGCAGGACAAGCGTATGGTTTAATTCCCCGAGGCTTGCCTCGGAAAAAAGGGTCCAGGGCTTGCCCTGGGGTTCATACCTTTGATTTTCGGAGTGAACCACGACCACAGGAGTGGGTCAGGTTCGCTTGTTGACTCACTCCCTACGATCGTGAGTCACTCCTTTTGGAAATGAGAACCAAGAGGGGGTGGCTAATTTTAGCCAAATATGATTTTTTTATCCACAATTAGCTTGACAAATCCTATTTTTTATGCTATTATTAGTATTACTAATGAATTCATATTAAGTTAATACAATTCGCTAAAATATTTACTTTTATTTAAGCCACAAAACTCGCTTTATAGCTCAAACAGTTGTGTCTCAAATAAAAGTAAATATTTTAGCTAGTTTTAGTATTTAATTTGCACTTACTTAATACCAGTTCAATACTATTTTTATAAATTATAATATGTATATTCATAGACAAATTGAAGATTTAATAAGAAATTCGTTAAATCAAGCCAGAATTGTGATTCTTTATGGCGCAAGACAAGTTGGCAAGACTACACTGTTGAAAAATCTTTTTCCAAAAATTGATAAAAATATTATTCATTTGGCTTGTGATCAAATTAGGATTCAAGATCAACTGGTGGCAGATGATCTGGCTTTAAAACAATTATTAGGAGAAAAAGCAATAGTTATTTTTGATGAAATGCAGTCTTTACCTAATCCAGGTTTGATATTAAAAATAATTTATGATCACATGCCTGGTATTATGGCCGTGGCGACTGGCTCGGCTTCGTTTGATTTGGCTAATAAAGTAAGCGAACCTCTTACCGGTAGACACCATCGGTTTCAGTTGTTTCCATTTTCTTTTTCAGAAATTTCTAAAGTGGTTGATGCTGTGGATCTTCAAAGTATTGTTCAAGAAAGTCTGATTGTTGGTTCATATCCCAAGATTTTTAATACAGTAAAAATGGAAGACAAAGTGCAAGAGCTTTTGTTATTGGCTGATAATTATCTTTACAAAGATATTTTGACTTTTGATTTGGTCAAGAACAGTCACAAGGTGCGTGAGCTTTTGATTGCTGTGGCGTTACAGTTAGGCAATGAAGTATCTTATAATGAACTGGGTCGGCGATTGGGTATGAACTATAAGACAATTGAACGATACCTGGATCTTTTGGAAAAATCATTTGTAATTTTTCGTTTACACGGCTTTAGTCGCAATTTACGCAAAGAGATTACTCGCAAAGTCAAAATATATTTTTATGATTGCGGTATTAGGAATGCTTTAATCAATAACTTTAATCCATTGTCAATGCGTGCGGATGGCGGAGCCTTGTTTGAAAATTACATTATTTCTGAACTTGTTAAAAAAGAATCTTTGTCTTATCCCCATGCTAATTTTTATTTTTGGCGCACGCATAGTGGACAGGAGATTGATTTTATTGCTGACAAGAATGGAAAACTTACTATGATTGAATGTAAATTATCACGCCTTCATACAGGCTCAACAGCTTTTGACGCTTTTACCAAGAGTTATCCCGGCAGTGAGTTTAAATTAATTACATTGGATGATTTTAATAGTGTAAAAAATTTATTACTCTAATGCAGTGTATTTTTATTTGACAACTCACCGATTCGGTGGGTTGTTTTTTATTTCTCCCCCACAATTCACCATAATTAAATGATGAATTTTGAGGGAGCGGTCACGTTGTGCATTGTGACCGATCCGAATGCCTCGTCCAGACTAGGATGTCTGGACTTGCCCACCGTGCTTCTAGAAGGTGGACCGTTTGAATTGCTGATTGATTTAACCCAGATATATTAGGGTTTTTTCCGCTCAATCAGTCAAAGCGGTTAGGTTCCCATTTATTTTATAGTCCTCGGGGTAGGAGGACTGGAAAAACTAGTCTTCTAGGGGTTCTTCAACCCCTAGGATGGCCAGGGGGCCACCCCAATTTGCTGGGAATAATTCCCAGCCTTTGGGGATTTCTTCGGCTCCTAGGGGCCGAAGAAATCCCCCGTTTTTCCATTCGGCGACCCAAAGGTCGCCGTCTGAAAATCCGATGGCTTGTTGGGGGGTACCCCCCAAGCCATCGATGGTGCGTATAAAGCACGCACCATCACCCACCGAAGTGGGCAACTCGATCGCCTCTCGGCGATCGAGTTTTGTCGCCAGGATTTCGCCGGAAATCCGGCGGAATCCTATTATCTGGGGCCATTGGCCCCCGAAATGGTCGCGGATTGCCTCCGCGACCATTTCGGCCGAGTTGGCAGAACGCTCTGCCAACTCGGCCGCATTTTTTTCTCCACCGCGTGCGTGAATGCGCGCGGCGGAGCTGTAATTTCTTGCACGGCGACTGGCCATGCAAAAAATTTCTCGCAGTTTAAAAAAACTGCGAGGGAAAAATGTCTTGTGGCGGATTGCATCCGCCACTTCATTAATATCGAATGCCTCCATGGCACCCTCCTCCCTATTTCCTGGCACTTTCGTCCATGGCATAGGTGCCGTTGGATTAAAAATTTTCTCCCCCGCAACTCTTAAGCATTGATTATACAGATCTATATTCAGTGTAATCTTTCTGAAATCAGTATTAATCAGTGTTTTAAGAACTCTGGGGGAGTGATCAACGAGTGCTAACATGTTGATCATCCCGAGTGGTGCTCGCTTAGGTCAGCTTTGGCTGGGACCGTTTCATCGGTCGTCTCCCAGTCATCGGCACAGCACTGTGCCTCCCCATTTATCGTCCGGGCCAGACGTTTCGGCTCCTCGCCCTCACACTACCCTAGCGGGCAGTGCGAGCCTGCAGGCGGATGGCCTGCAGGTCGGCGCGGGCGGCCTCGGGCCACTCGAAGCCGTTGGGGCCACGAACGGCCCAACGGATCTTCGGGAAGCTCCCGAAACGCCCGTGCCAAAGGCACAGGAACACCCCGCATGCCGTGGACATGCCGGGGAGCACGACCTCGGCGGTCGCGCCGGCCTTGAGGTCTTCCACCATGGGAAGTCCGTCAATGACCGACGCGAGCGCGTCAGTGAGCCCCTCGACGTTGTCCATGGGGATGTTGACGCCAACGAGTGGCGCAACATCGAACCCGGCAACGGGGTGCCCGGAGAAGTTGATCAAATGCATGATCATTCTCCTTCCAACCAGTTTCTATTCTCCCCACTTCATACCGAACCAACGGTACTTATAGAGGATATTTTCCTGGTTGGGGTCGGCAAGTGTTTAGCGCTTACCTCGCTTGTTTGGATTATTCTTATGAGAATTTCCAAACTGTTCGCCTCGAAATTGTTTTCAAGACGCCCCGCACTTTGAAAATTTATAAAAATTTTCAAAGTGCGGGGTATACCCCTTTGTTTTTTAATGATATAATAATTGACATATGTATTATGTTTATATTATTAAAAGCATAAAAACAAAAGGTATTTATATTGGCTCAACTAATGACTTAAGACGACGTTTTGTTGAACATAATTCGGGCAAGTCTTTTTCTACTAAACATAAAATGCCATGGAAATTAATTTATTATGAAGCATTTTTGTCAGAAAAAGATGCCCGTGAACGTGAACGCCAGCTCAAAAATCATGGACAAGCTAATGGTCATCTCAAAAAGAGAATAGCCAATTCTTTGAAGATATAATCCCTCACTTTGTTGCCTTTGCAAACAAAGTTTATTAGACAATTCAAATTAAGTGCCGTAAAATCATCTTATGATGACACAACGGCAACAAAGTGAGGGATAAATTGTAAAGACCATCACTCTCTTACAAAACACTGCATTTCTCTCGCCGTATTTTGGGATGTGGGCTTGGTCTCTCTCCTTTACCTCACCCCAGCCCTCTCCTTGCAAAGGAGAGGGGGGTATCCTTTTTTGTAGTAGCGACTAGCTTGTTTTGGAATTTTCCAATGCAAGTTATTTGCTATTACTTTATCCACATCCAGCTTGACAAAAGTTGTAAATGTGTTATAATTAGGTTGTGGTAATCCCAGTTGCGAGATAAAATCCGCTCTGGATCTCGGAACTCCCGTAAGGGAGTTCCTTTGTTTTTGTTTTTATGATATAATGTTGTACGGTGAGACGAAGGGCGGAGAGCGGATTGGTCCGCGTCTGGGATTACCACCTCAGTTCTCGGGGTTCGAATCCCCCTCCGTCCACCACTCAAGCAACTCATAATAAATGGGTTGTTTTTGTTTTTTAAATTATCTTTTTTCATTTTTCATTTTTCACTTTCTACTTCTTAATACTCCTATCTCTCCCCTTTTGGGCAACTTAGGGAGCCCAATTTCCCTTGCTCTTTAGACCGAAAGAGCAACGGATCTGTAATAATACAGAGTGTTCCCCGCCCCACTGGGATTGCTTCGCTTTCGCTCGCAATGACAGTCAGGAGGGAACGCACTCGGTACTACTAGACTCTCGTAGTCTGGTAGAGAAATCGCGGGAGCTGAGTTACCGTTTTGCAACAGTAATTTAGACATTCCCATTCCTTCTTCCCGACGTTACGTCGGGGAGCGATACCTCACCCCCTGCCCCTCTCCTTGTAAAGGAGAGGGGAGGAAAAGTGAGGCGGTACGAGATTGGCTATCACTTGACCACTCAAGCATGGGTGGTCAAATAATTAGAACCAAACTTCTCAAATTATCAAAGGGACTCTCTCCGTCCCGATCTTGATACTTTTATCAAGTCAAGATCACTCAGATAAGTTGAAAATCTACCCCGCACTTTGTTACCGTTAAATCATCGCAATGATTCTATAATATCCAACTTGAAGGATATTATAAATTTTTGTTAACAAAGGTAACAAAGTGCGGGGTGAATTAAAAGAACTGGTCTTCGCCCTTCGCTTTGGCTCAGGGCTGCGCCCAGTAAACTGGGATTGTCGTGGATAGTTTATGATGTCCGCGAGACCTCACCCTGTCCCTCTCCTTGTAAAGGAGAGGGGACGTTTTTAGTTGGGTTAGGTTTGGACCAAAATTATTCCGACAAATTAGGAGATTTTCATATTTTTCAAGACCTGTCGTATTTATGGTATTTGTCTTGTTAGAATCGTCTCCTGATTTGTAGAAATAACCCGCCTTCGCTATGGCTTCGGCGAGATAAAAAAACTCACCTTTTAGGGAGAGCGTGTTTAATTTGAAATTTACAATTTGAAATTTTTAAACAATTTTCAATTTTTCAATTTTTCAATATTTAAAATTTATTAATTAAATATTGTTTTTAAATTGAAAATTTCAAATTTCAAATTACTTTTCGACGCTCTCTCCAACGTCTGTGTATTGTAATGTACTTTATAAACTTTTAACTATCACTGGGAGTTGGTTATCGTAGACTATCTCTCTCAGACCAGTCCACAATCACCAACCTACCACTAAAGTTAATTACCAGTTTTGTGCCTTGCTCGTAAGTCTCTCCACCTACAAGTGCTGTCATCTGCTGGAATTAAGTGTTTAAAAGAACTACTGCTTCGCTCTCCTATCGTCGAGCTATGCCGTACAAGTTGTTTGTTTGTTTACCCTGAGCTTTGTCGAGGGGTTAACCATTTTTTAAGTTAACGGAATATTATAACATAAAATTATATATTTGTCAAGACTAGACTAGAAAGTAGAAAATGAAAAGTAGAAAATTAGCTAAGATAAGCTAAATTATGATATTAAAAATAGGTCTAGTTAAGACTTGACAAATGTTTTTAAGTATGCTATAATATATTTATAATTAGCCAAAAAATGCATAATTAGCGTAATATACGGATTTGGTTGTTTGTTAGAAAAAGGATAGGTGGATAAGTGGTTTTTTTGGCTGGGTTGAGGGAGAAAGTACGATGTCATCCCGAGTGACCCCGACGACGAAGTCGGGGGAATCGAGGGATCCCTTTCAGAAGCATAGTAAATTGTATTAAAAATAAATAATCTAAATGCGTATAGGGGGCTCTTGAAAAGGGATTCCTCGACTACGCCCCGTATTTCATCGGGGCTACGCTCGGAATGACATGTGGAAAATATATGACCTCAATCACCGACACACTCACAAAATACGGTTTTGAGCCTTCAACAGCCGAACTTTATGTTATTTTAGCCAATAATGGCGAGATGACTGTTCCACAAATGATGGAAAAATTTGAATTTTCCAGAGCTAGTATTTATGATTCTTTGAATCAGCTATTGACTCAAGATTTTGTAACTTACCGTAAAGAAGGCCGGGTTGCTTATTACAAACCAGTCCACCCAAACAAACTTTTTGGCTTAATAGAGCAAAAAAAGCGTGATATCACGCTTTTGGAAGAAGAAATGAAGGATAGTATTAAAACCTTGGTCGGTGCGTATAATCTATCTGAAAACAAGCCGGGGGTGAGGTTTTTTGAGGGTGAAGAAGGGTTTAAAGAGGCACTTTATGATAGTTTAGGCGCGACTGAGACAATTTACGCCTATGTTGATATGGATGCTTTACAAAAATATGCCGGTGATGTCAACCGAGAATATGTAAAAAAAAGGCAAGAAAATGGTATTAATAAACGTTTATTAGTTCTAGATACACCAGAAGCTAGACAGTATTTAAAAAATCAAGGAAGTAAAGCCACAGAATTTCGTTTTTTACCACCGAATATGAAGCCTTTTAGAACCGGTATGGAAATTTATGATAATAAGATTTCCTATTTTACTTTACGTGAAGATAATATTGTTGCGGTTATAGTTGAGGACAGGGATATTTATCGTTTTCACAGACATATTTTTGAGGCTTTGTGGGAAATGGTTGGTGGTAAACAAAAAACCACCATCGGAGGTGGTCAGGAGAGCACAACAGTTTTTAACTAAACAGCTTTGGCCTGGTTTTGCTCATGGTCTTTTTTTATTTCAAAAACATAAAATCTTTTGGTCTTGTCTTTTGGATCAGAAAAATATCTATTACCAATATAGCCGGCGCTTATTAAATCTTCACTAGCTTTGATAACCATGCTATTTTCTTTTTCCGAATCAAACCTTAATACAATAATATTATTCCCAATCTTCTCTTGCCAATTATTATCATGATGTTGAGCAATTAATTGTTCCTTAGTTGCTTCACGACTAGCATAAAGCTCGTTGTTTTTTTTGTCACAAGTAATTTCAAAAAATGTTTCTCCGCTATTGTCATAATTAGGTAAAACATTTGTAATTGAAAAGCCACTCTCTTCCACATATTTAGTCCCCACCTGAATTTGCGGATAAACCGTTGCATCAAGTATATATTTATCAGCTTCTTTGTCCAGAGCATTTTTAATTACGGCCTCACCAATAGCTGATCCACGATAGTCAGGATCAACATTGAATGAACCTGCATAACGATGTCCATCTTCTGTTGGCTTGTCAAACCTGATGAAAGCAACAACTTTATTATCTTTTTTCAAAACATAAAAATCAATATCTTTTCCATACTGTAAAGTATCAGAAAATTCAGATACCACGCCTTCACCGGCCTTGCCTTGTGGAGCCCAATTTTTTTTGGAAATAGATAACATTTCATCTTTTGTCGCATCATCTAACCAACTGATTGGCTGTCTTTGGAAATCTAACCCGCGGACTTCGGAGAAGTCAATTTTTTCCTTTCCTTTAAATACGCTAACAAAAGCACTAGTAAAAATATCAATTTCAGTTTTATATTCATCCAATTCTTTTAAAATTTCATCAGTGTTTTCTTTTTCTTGTTTAGAGTATTTAACAAGTAAATTTTTTCCTTTTGACAAGAGTCGTGACACCATTTTTTCTGGGGTCGTCTCATCAAATTCATGTTGATTACCGAAATTTTCTCTGATAAAATCTGCAGCTTTTTCAACGCCACCATATATTTCAGCATATTTTGCCAGAAGTTTGGTGGTCACCTGCTTATCGCTTTTTTCTAATATAGAATAAATTTTTTTCCCCATTTCTTCACCCTCCTCCAAAGATAAAAAGGCAATGACCCTGTTCCTTTTTTCTTCTTCGCCCTTTGCTTCGGCAATAAGTTTTTTAAAATCAGCAAATTCTTCTACGGTTTTGCCTGTGGCGAATTTTAAAAATTGATATTGCACGCGTAGAGAAAAATCAGCCATATCAATTCCCAATTCATTTTTTATCATTTCCCGCATAGGTAACGATTCCATAATTTTGAACAAAGCTAAATCTTCTTTACTCATGTTTTCGGGCAAACGATCTTTAATATCAACCACATTATTTAAGTCAAAATCCGGCGCCTCCATTTCTTCTTCCAAACTATTTCTGTCTGTGTTCATTTCCTTTTTCATTTCCGGTGTTATTTTTGCATAACCAACCAATTCACCTTTTTTTCTATAAATGCCAATAGTATCTGGTGTAAGGTTGCTCACAATATAGTCACCCGACACCCACTCATATCCATCTTCATTTTCGAAGTCAATGGCTGATGGCGCGTCACTTCTATCCTCGGGGTTATCAACAAATATTTCATCAATAGTTTCTTCATCAAAAACAAAATTTAGTTTTGTCATTTTTTCTTGTTGGAATTGTTTGGCGTTGTAAGATAAATCTTCGCCCTCGTCATTTTCACCATAAAGCATTCTATCCACATTTCCCCCCTCTTGTGCTAGATGTCTTAGATAAAGGTTGGCAAAAATAGGAGTATCTTTTCTACCTGCTTCTTCCTTTATTATATTAGTTAATTTAATTACTACATTGCCTTTATTTTCAAGCATTAGATCATCGGCTGATTCCATCAAAAATCTGGCCATGATTATTTTCTCTAAATTATTATTTGTATTTTTTATTTTTGATTCTATCGTTTCAATTATTTCTTTTTCCGATGCAATTTCATAGAGCTCTTTTTCAATTCCGTCGTCATTAACTAATTGGTTTATTTCCTTTCCCCTGTGTTCATCGTGGGTAATGGCAGAAATACTCAAAAGCCCTCCATTTTCATTTACATAATTAGACAACAAAAAATCAACAAATTTTTGGGCTTTTTGTTGTTTTGTTTCTTTTTTTTCTTTACCACCCTCAACAACCACCGGCTCAAAACCACCAACTTTTTTTTCAGAAGCAATTTCTTCCGGTACAAATTGTCTAGCTTCTTCTCTCATAAAGATTATTTAACATTATATTCTACTATATTTTACCGTAAAAATCAAGAGAATACAAGGAATAACAAAATACACGATACACATAATACTAGACAAGAATAAAACCAACCTTACAGTTGGTTTTATGTATTTTAATATGTGTATCTTGTATCTTATTTTAACGTATATACTTCAACGGATTTAACCTAGCACCATTAACCCGAACCTCAAAGTGAACATGTGAGCCGGTTGATCGACCAGTAGATCCCATGGTGGCAATGGTTTGACCTTGCACTACTTCGTTGCCATAACTAACATAAAGTTGACTAGCGTGGCCATAAAGGGTGTGAATTCCACCACCATGGTCAATAATTATATAACAACCATAACCACCACTCCAACCACATTGTGATTTTATTACTTTACCGGATTTAGATGCGTAAAGAGGTGTGCCAACCGGGCCAGCAATATCAAGTCCAGTATGTCGCCAGCCATAATATTGGGTAATATGCCTAACAGATGTGGGCCAGAGATAGCCAGAGCCAGCTGGCGCTGTTACTGATGGTGGTGGGGCAGCTATGTCGCTTAATTGGGTGTATTTTTTAACAGGTGGAACATAAGTATAAACCGGTTGGGGCTTAACACCACCAGGAATTAAAAGTTCTTCACCAATAATTATGTCAGATCCATCTTCTTTTAGTTTATTATATTTAATAATTTTGTCTATTTCCGCATCATAAAGCTTGATAATTTTAGAAAGAGTATCGCCACGAGTAACTTTATGAATTAAGCCAGAGACAGGTAGAATTTTTAATTTATCTCCCGGACGAATATAAGAGCGGATTGATAAATCATTTGCCCAAAGAATAGTAACAACGCTAATATTATATTTTTCAGCTATGGCTCCAATAGTTTCTCCTGATTGTACTGTATGATAAGAAATTTCAGAACGGCCAGTTGATTCTTCAGTACCTGGTAATTTTGCCCCAGGCATAATTATGGGTTTATTTACAGCCAAACCATTTGCCCCAAAACTGGTAATGTCTGATTGGGTTGCAATATTTTGGTTTAATGATGAATTGCTTGGTTGCACTGATACAGCCCCCTGATTCCATGTTTGCGATTGTTTGGTTGGCATATTGAGTGGAAAATTATTTCCAACTTCTTCTACAGAAAAATCTTGTTCACCAGGACCGACCAATTTATAAAGAATAGTGTTTCTGCCAGGGATATTATTATCGTTTTTTGTGTATAATTTGCTGTGCGGAATCATGATTATAACAATCACAATCAATATAAGAATTTGTAGGATACTTCTCTTGCCAACAAATTCAACTAGACGCGAGTCCCATGGGATTTTTAATTTTGATATGTTTCGTTGTATCTTGAACCAAACTTTGTATATTTGGAACCCAAGTGTGCTTTTAAATGATTCATTTAACCTTACCAACAATATCCAGATTTTTTTCAAAAGCCAAAAAATAGCTCTTTTTATATATATTAAGCCACGTAGGAAATATAGTAAAATTTCATAGGCCTTTCGGTCCATAGGTAGGGGGTAGTATGCCGGAAAAACGAGGTTTTGTCAACTTTAAAAGATCAGATCCGCCCAACAAATGATAGATGATAAATGATAGATGATAGGTAATACAAACTTAGCAAATTATCATTTATCATCTATCATTTATCATTAAATTTGTACTCTTGACTTTTTCTTGACTTTTGCCTATAATAATCTCGCATTTAATAAGTGTATTATTATTAACTTCAGCCAAAGGCTGACTTAACGCATATCTTATGATGACAACACTTCTCATCTTGTTGCCAGCGATTGCCGCCATTGCTTATGGTATTTTTTTAATTCGTTGGATAGACAAACTACCAGCAGGCAGTGAACGTATGCAAGCTATTGCAAAGGCTATTCAAGAGGGCGCAAAAGCATATCTTGGGAGACAGTATAAAACCATTAGTATTGTTGCTGTTGGGGTTTTTGCCCTGCTTTGGATTTTCCTTGGGTTTAAAACTGGTCTAGGTTTTCTAGTTGGTGCTTCGTTTTCTGGTATTGCTGGTTATCTTGGTATGACAGTTTCTGTAAAAGCCAATGTACGTACTGCTGAGGCTGCTAAGACAGGTTTTAAAGAAGCTTTGGATGTGGCCGTTAAAGGCGGTTCTATTACTGGTTTGCTGGTGGTTGGTTTGGGGTTGTTAGGCGTTGGTGGTTTTTATTTAATTTTTAAAGATGTTAATTCACTTATTGGTTTAGCATTTGGTGGAAGTTTAATTTCTATTTTTGCTAGAATTGGTGGTGGTATTTTTACCAAAGCTGCTGATGTTGGAGCTGACTTGGTTGGAAAAGTTGAGAAGGGTATTCCAGAAGATGATCCTCGTAATCCAGCTGTAATTGCTGATAATGTTGGTGATAATGTTGGTGACTGTGCCGGTATGGCTGCTGACCTTTTTGAAACTTATGCAGTAACAGCTGTCGCTACTATGGTCCTCGGTGCTCTTACTTTCAAAGGAGTTGAATCTGCTATTATTTTTCCATTAATTTTAGGTGGTATTTCTATTATCGCATCTATTGTTGGAACATTTTTTATCAAACTTGGAAAAAAGAAAAATGTCATGGCTGCTTTGTATAAAGGTTTGATTGTCTCTGGACTTTTATCGCTAATAGGTTTTTATTTTGCTAGTAGAGTTTACAGTGCAGATCTAGGATTAGCAACTGGCGATTTATTTTACAGTGCTTTAATTGGAATACTTTTAACTGGTGTTATGGTTTGGATTACAGAATATTATACTTCAACTAAATATAAACCAGTAAAAGATATTGCAAAGGCCTCTGAGACTGGACATGGTACTAACGTGATTGCAGGTCTCGCTGTTTCTATGAAAGCCACCGCATTACCAGTATTATTTATCGCTGCCGCTATTCTTGGAGCTCACTCTCTAGCTGGACTTTATGGAATTGCTATCGCTGCTATGGCCATGCTATCAATGACAGGTATTATAGTTACGATTGACGCTTATGGTCCAATTACTGATAATGCCGGTGGTATTGCTGAGATGGCAGAATTAGGCGATGAAGTTCGGGCAGTAACTGATCCATTAGATGCTGTTGGTAATACAACAAAAGCAGTAACAAAAGGTTATGCAATTGCATCTGCCGCTCTCGCAGCTTTAGTTTTATTTGCCGATTATACACACAAATTAACAGAACAAGGCATCTCGGCAACTTTTAGAATTGACGATCCAAAAGTTTTGGTCGGATTATTTATTGGTGGTTTATTACCATATTTGTTCGGTGCCAATTTAATGCAGTCGGTTGGAAAAGTAGCTGGTGAAGTTGTAAAAGAGGTTCGTCGTCAGTTTAAAGAAATTCATGGAATTATGGAAGGTCATGCTAAACCAGATTATGCTAAATGTGTTGATATTGTAACTAAGGGCGCTTTGAAACAGATGTTGTTACCTGCCTTAATTCCAATTCTTGCTCCAATTCTTGTTGGTTTAATATTGGGTCCAGCGGCCTTAGGTGGCTTACTAGTTGGCACTATTATTACTGGCCTATTCGTCGCAATCTCTATGACTGCTGGTGGTGGTGCCTGGGACAATGCTAAAAAATATATTGAAGATGGAAATTACGGTGGTAAAGGTTCATTTGCTCATCAAGCTGCCATTACGGGGGATACAGTCGGTGATCCCTACAAAGACACTGCTGGTCCAGCCATTAATCCGATGATTAAGGTTGCTAATATTGTTGCATTGTTGATTGTTGGACTTTTAAAGTAGTGGATATATACGGATAACGGATTATGCGGATTTACGGATGTGATTATGTGTGAAGATTAAAAGATTGGAAGATTATTGTTACACACTTAGAAAGTAAAATTTAAAAAACCGTTTGGTGAAAACTCACCCCAACCCCTCTCTTGTGAAGAGAGGGGCTTTTTTATTTTCCCCTCTCTTCACAAGAGAGGGGGTTAGGGGGTGAGTTATCGCAACAAAAAAACACATCTATTAAATGTGAGTTAGGTCCGAGCGGGGACAGTCACGACAGGATAAACCTGTGTACTGTCCCCGTTCGGGGGCGCTTTCCTTCGCGTTTGGTCAGCGCACGGTAGCTTTGTTGATGGTCATCTCCACCGTGACCCGCCTGGATCTGGTGGTCTCCGTTCTAGTAAATATTTTTTTAAAGCAAGATCCTGTAATTTTAAAAGGCATAGTTTAGTTGTGTCCTTTCAACAACGAATATTTGTATAGCATTAGTATAATACCTAAACACACATTATCACTTTTTAAATTTCAATAAATGTGCTAAAATACACTTATTAAATAACAACCTCATGATAAGAGGATTAGTTTTTAAGTTATGGCCAAAAAAAATATACGAAAAATAAAAACCCGAAAAACAAGATCAAAGTTAGATCCAGTTTTATCTCACTGGATAATTGCAGTAGTTTTGGGTGTTTTTGCCCTTATTATTGGTTTAAGTTTTTTTGAAAAATCCGGAGTAGTGGGAATAATGTTGAATGATTATCTTTTAAGTTTTTTCTTTGGATCTGTCCGTTATACTGTTCCATTTATTTTATTAATAATAGCCTTTTTTATACTTAAAGACGATAAGTATGATTATTGGATTATGCATGGCATGGGCACTTTTCTTTTCTTTTTGGCAATGTCAGGGTTAATGCACATTGGCTTTGAAAACAGTGAAATGTGGGCAATGTCTTTAGAGGGTAGTGGAGGCGGTTTTTTTGGTATGATTGCTTGGCCATTACAAGAGTATCTAGGCAGGATTGCCGGTAGTATAATTTTGGTTGGAGTGGTTTTAGTATCAATATTCTTGATTTTTAATACTTCACTTATTAATTTTGTAAGGATTATTAAGAGATTATTTTTTGGTTTGGGTAGTGTTGGTAAGGTGATTTTACAATTTTTTGGATTACTTTTTAACAGAGAACAAAAAAGAAGGGTTGTTGATGGCGAACATGATGAACATGATGAACATGATGAATATGATGAATATGAAGAATTTGACGAAGACAATGATGGTGTAGTTAGTGGGGATGAGGATGATGAATTAGAAGAAGATGATGATAATGAAAAGGAGAAAGAAGGAATGGAGAAAAAAAGAATTTTTGCGCGTCGAGCGGTTGGTGAAGGAGATGATGGTGTGCCGATTTCTAAAAGAAAAGAAACTTCTCCTTGGGATAGAAAGGTTATTATAAAAAATTTACCACCAGTATCCCTGCTCACTAGTAAAAAAAGCAAACCAACTAGTGGTGATATTAAGGCCAATGCGAAAACAATACACGACACATTACAAGAATTTAACGTTGGAGTAGAGATGGGAGAAGTGCAGGTTGGTCCAACTGTTACACAATATTCTTTAAAACCTGATAAGGGAATAAAATTGTCGCGCATCACATCTTTGTCTAATGATTTGTCATTGGCTTTGGCAGCCCACCCGATTAGAATTGAAGCGCCAATTCCAGGTAAACCTTTGGTTGGTGTTGAGGTGCCAAATTATAAGGCGGCTTTAGTTTCTTTAAAAGAACTGTTGGAAACAAAAGAATTTACCCATCGTTCACACAACATGATGATTGCTCTTGGCAAGGACGTGGCTGGCAAGACTTGGTTTGCGGATTTACCTAAAATGCCTCATTTATTGGTGGCTGGTGCAACTGGTTCCGGTAAAACAGTTTGTATCAACACTATTATAATGAGTTTATTATATCAAAATACGGCAGAAACCCTGCGTATGATAATGGTGGATCCAAAGCGAGTTGAATTAACTTTATATAATGGTATTCCACATCTACTTACCCCAGTGATTACCAATGTCGCCAAAACTGTTAATGCTCTTAAATGGACAACTGGTGAGATGGATAGGCGTTTTGAACTTTTAGCTAATTCTGGCAGTCGTGACATTGCTTCTTACAACGCTAAATATCCGAATAGTAAAATTCCACATCTTGTATTTATTATTGATGAGTTGGCCGACCTAATGGTATCCGCAGCTTCGGAAGTTGAGGCTGGAATTATCCGTTTGGCACAGATGGCTAGGGCAGTCGGTATTCACTTGATTGTGGCGACCCAGCGTCCTAGTGTTGATATTATTACCGGTCTTATGAAAGCTAATATCCCAGCAAGGATTGCTTTTTCAGTTGCATCTGTTATTGATTCGCGTACTATTCTTGATTGTCCTGGTGCAGATAAGTTGATAGGTCGTGGTGACATGCTCTATCTTACCGCTGATTTGTCAAAACCAAAGCGTATTCAGGGAGCTTATATCACCGAAGAAGAAGTAAAAAATGTAGTTGATTATCTCAAAGGTAGTGAGGAACCAGAATATGATGAATCTATTGTTGAAAAAACTAGCAGTGGAACCAATAGTATGTTTGGTGGCCCAAGTGATGATCAAGATGCTTTGTTTAATGAAGCCAGAGAAATAATTCTTGATGCTGGAAAAGCAAGCGCTTCATTTTTACAACGTCGTATGAAGATTGGTTATGCTCGGGCTGCTAGGATTTTAGATGAACTGGAATCGGCTGGGATAATTGGTCCAGCAGACGGTGCCAAACCACGAGAGATTTTAGTTACTGAACGAGTAATAAACGAGACCATGGATGCGGGGGGTGAGTTGAATGTATTTGATTCCAATGAAAACACAGAAGACACAGAATTTGGCGAGGAGGACACGGAAGTGATTGATGATGAAGATGAAGAGGAAGATGAAAACACAGAAGACACAGAATTTGGCGAGGAGGACACGG
>Ga0180009_10003662_pt1 | contig 17361 bp, 11 predicted proteins | sample OS_PC_MetaG_FD_123537 | JGI IMG/M metagenome (GOLD analysis project Ga0180009, IMG submission 123537) | Groundwater microbial communities from the Aspo Hard Rock Laboratory (HRL) deep subsurface site, Sweden - OS_PC_MetaG | ecosystem: Environmental > Aquatic > Deep subsurface > Groundwater... | reverse complement strand
CTATAACGCCTTTAAAGAGAAAGAAGACCAGAACAGCCAGGCAAAGTTTCTTAAAAGTCAGTGGCTCGATATTGATAATAATCTTGCCGGCTCAGAAGGGATTGGAAATTGTCTGGGGGGCGTAATTTTTGAGTGGACAGATGAATGGTGGAAGACATCGGATTCGGATCGTGATAGCTGGCTGGTGCATGATACAGTGGCTACCTGGGGTATGGGGGCCTATTCTTTTGATGCGCAAGCCGGCAAGAACATGAACGAAGAATGGTTTGGGATTGTGGCCTTATCCAGCGAACTTGAAAATGGTTTAAATAAAAGAATACCACGCAAGGCATATTATATCTTAAAAGAACTCTGGAAAACAGAATAAAAAAAAGAAGCAGGTTATTATGGGGATTTTAAGGGATGGATGCGGATTGGTAAGATCAGTTATCTTCGCTTTTAGCTGTCTTTTACTTTCTGTAAATCTCTGTGCGTATGCTCAAGGGATTAATGGTTTAGGCGATGAGATTAAGGCCAAAAGTGAGAATTTCTTTATATCCGGACGATACCTTGAATTTTTGGAATATTTAGACAAGCTAAAACAGGAAAAAGAAGACAGGTACCTTCCGGTAATCGATTATTATTCTGCTTTAACAAAATCTTTGTATCTTGATTTTATTGAAAAAAATGAAGATTGGAAGAACTATTATGATAATGTCCATATCTTCGATGCTGAAATTATCGATACCGCCGGTAGATATAGGCAGGAAGGCATTTCAGCCTGGGCCGTGGATATGCATTATTTAGCCTGGAAGGCCCATATCCGGGAGGATGATGAGCAGCAGAAGGTTGCGTTCGAGGAATTGGTTGATCAGTTGATTAAATTTACAGAACAATATGAGGATACATCTAAATTCCAAGATATTGTGCAAAACTTAAGTCAAGCCGCCATGATTGTACAGATCAATGAGTTATTTACCGCGTATAAGGATTATCTTTTAAGCACAGAGCCGGATGCTAAATCCATAGAAAGATTAGCCCAAATGGCGCAAGATTATTTACAAAAGGGCGAGCTGGATACAGCAAAAGTTGCTTATAAGAAATATATAGAACTTGTTCTTATGTATTATTCTGATGAGCAGGCATGGTTGTCATTAAGAGCGATCATCGAGAAATTCAGGCATCACGGATTCTGGACAGCAAAGGATGCTGGTTTTGCCGAAGATATCTATGCCATCGTTGCCCGAGAATTAAGCGAAGATTTTTTTACAGAATTCGATTTATTTGCCCGCGCCTACAATTTAGATGTATTGTGTGATTACGAAAAGGCATTTACCGAATATGAAAAATTCCTGGGCAGGTTTCCGGAAAGCGTATTTACAGACGAAGTTTATACCCGTCTTGGTATTATCAGCCTTTATATCTTTGGCCAGACTAAACAGGCAAGGGCTTTTTACGCAAGGGTAAGAGAACATTTCCCAGATTCTTTTTATGAGCCGTTTTGTACATATGAAACTGGCTTGCTATGGCAGTGGGAAAATGAAGATATAAAGGCAAGGAATTTATATGTACTTTTACGAGGCGGCAAAGACAGATTTGAGAGATTCGGTCAGGAGCGTATGCGGGAAATCCTGGAAGCGATAGCTATGGCCGAAGATGTATATCGGCCGTTTAAGCTGAAATTTGAAGATACCAAATTAAAAGGTTTAATTCTAACCTTGAATGTTATCCAGGACAGATCCTTTATCGAAGAAGAGGTGGCATGTGTGGCCACAGCCCAGGATTATTCTGTAGGAACCATACAGCCTCGTTTTGAGTATGAATGGTTTCGCGACCTCGGTACAATTGGAGAGGTAGAAAATGTAGCGGCATTTACGACTACTTATCGAGAACCCAGCCCAAAGATAGTTTGTTTTTCGGCAAAGTATGATGAGAGTATCGGCGTTATATTTAGACACCCCTGGGCGTACAAAATAGAGCTGATTTCGCCGCTTGAGGATAAGGTGATAAGGCTAGGACAAAAAGTAGACTTTGCCGCCAAAGTAGTTCCCGCTACGATTGAATTAGATTATTTTCAGTGGCAGTGGAAGATAACCGGGAAAGAAACAGTTGTAAATGACACGGATAAATTTAACTATATCTTCAAAAATATAGGCCATTATGAAGCGAGTATTGAAATATACGCTATTTTAGAAAAAGCCAGTAAGCCAGGACAGTTAGATAAAATAAGTGAAGAGCCGATTGGAAGGATGCAGTTTGATTTTGATATAGTTGAATAAACTATAAAGTTCTGTTTATGATTTTTTATGTTTATAGACCAGGAGTAACAAGAAAAAGATGGGCTTTAAGGAAAAAAGAAAATATGTTCGTTTGAATAAAGTTTTTCCCGTAGAGCTAGAGGTAGTTGATTTACAAAATAAGCCGATCAGTGCACTTTTGCAGGGGTTCACCTGCGATGTTAGTTTTGAAGGTGTATGCGTAGAGATAAATAACTTTAGCGACGATTATATAGAAGATCTTAAAGAACAACGAAGTCGAATTACACTTTATTTAAACATCCCCTCAAGAGCCAATCCAGTTAAAGCAGTTGCCCGCCTGGCGTGGTGGAAAAAGACAGCTGTTCCTTATCCTCAGACTTATCTGGTGGGTATGGCCTATGAAGTTATCGACAAGAAAGAACAAGAGCGGATTATAAACTATGCCAAACGTTCGAGAATTTTACCTTGGGTTGTGGCCGGATGCTGTGCATTACTAATTTTTCTGTTGATATACTTAAAGTTTGAAAATATAAAACTTATCCGAGACAATCAATTACTCATTAAAGATCTAACCCAACTTTCTGATAAGCAGTTTGCCATAAAAAAGGAATTGGATCGGATTGAAGCGGAAAAGCTGATTGTGGCCAGGATTTTAAAGAATAGCGCACAGGAAACTGATAACTTAAAAAATAGGATTTTTGAACTGGCCCAACAAAAAGAAGTCCAGGAGAAAGATAAAAATAGTATTGCCATAGCTAAACTCATGACAGAACGCCAGGAGTTAGAACAGAGGTTAGCTATTCTTTTAAAAGAGAGATCACAGTGGGAAGAAAAATTAGGACGTTACGATTCAAGCGAAGCTGAGCTAAACACAAAACTAGCAAAGATTGAGGATCGGAAGATAGTTTTAGAAGATAAGAGTTTAAAGCTCATGTATCAATGGCTTGTTTTGGCCCAGAACAGAAAGACGGGATTAGTTCTAAGTTACGACGATGATCCGGGTTTTATTGATGTTGGTTTTACTTATGATCAGGCCTTGAGCAGTTTAAGTTTTATGCATTTCGGCGAGCATGAACGGGCCCAGAGAATTTTAGATTTTTTTAAAAACCAGGCGCCGAAAATCAATAATGGATTTGCGAATGCTTATGATATTACCAATGGCAAGATTGCCGAATATATTGTACATAGTGGCCCGTCAATATATCTGGGATTAGCGATGTTAAGCTATGAAGATAAGACAAAAAACTTAAAGTATAGAGATTCTGCACAGCAAATAGGAGATTGGTTATTAAATCTACAGCGTGATAACAAAGACGGAGCAGTTCCCGGCGGTCCTGGTTTAAAATGGACAAGTACCGAGCATAATATTACGGCCTATGTTTTTTTGGATAAACTGTTTAAAAAAACCAAAATTAGAAAATATAATACAGCCAGCAAGAAGATTTTGGCGTGGTTAGAACGCGTTGGTTATAATGATAAACTCAAACGCTTTAACCGCGGTGGCGACGATTTTATGATTGCTACCGATACCGTTGCCTTAAGTATTATGGCGTTTGGGCCCCAAAGGCTCAAGGATATGGGAGTCGAGATACGCGATCTGATTGATTGTATTGAGAAAAATTGCAAGACCCAAATATTATTCAGGAATAATCTGGGCCGGGAAGTGAATGTTACCGGTTTTGATTTTTGTTCTCCGTCGAGTATTGGCCGCGGTGGCGTTATTTCTGTTGAATGGACAGCCCAGATGGTTGTGGCGTTTAAGGAACTTAACCGTTTTTATGAACGCGAGAATGATCTCCAGAAAGCAAAGTATTATCGCCGGAAGGCGAATTATTATTTTGGCGAGCTGGGAAAACTTTTGCTGGTTCGCTCAAGTTTTGCAAGAGGAAAAGGAAGCGGGGGGCTTCCTTATGCCACAGATACGGGTGTAGATACAGGACATGGTTGGTATACACCGGATCATGGGGCAATCTCTGCCTCCGGTACAAATTTTGCCATCTTTGCCCAGGAAGATTATAATATGTTTAAGCTATGAAGAAGAAAAATAAAGGCGTAACCTTGATTGAAGTTTTAGTGGCGATGTCGATTTTGGCCATAATTATTTTAATATTGTACTCTGTATTTAATATCTCGCTCCGAGGCTGGAGAAAATCAGATAATATGCTGCAAGCGGCAACTATTGCCCGCGTGGCATTAGATAGGATGACCAGAGAAATATCCAGTGCTATGGTCAAAAATGGAAGTTCGGAATTTTATTGTATTGGCTTTGACGCATCTTCTCCCAGCGGGTTTAGAATAAATAGCAGTGAAGATGAATTTTATTTTATTGCCCCGTTAAATTCAGGGGATACTGGTCAGTCTGATTTTTGTGAGGTGGGTTATTGGCTAAGCGACAAGGCAACGGCAACATCGTCAGATGATGCATTAATGAGGTTTTATGTTACAGATGACCGAAAAATAGATCCAACCCCTGAATTTGATTTTGATTATTCAAGCGGGGCAAGTGATGAGCTGACGACAAATATTACCGGATTAACATTTGAGTTTTTCGACGATGCAGGCACTTCTTTTACTGCTTGGGATTCTCGGATTAGCGGCAGTCCGCCGGCCCGGATTAAAGTTACAATAACAGTCGAGGTCGGTAAAGGCTCTAAGGCTACCAATCCTGATTTCGTGCGTCAGGATTTTTCCAGTGTCATTTCCTTCCCTTAAAACTGCTAAGCATTATAACCCTTTTACTAGTTTTAGGCAGAATACCCCCCATATTATGGCTAAATTATAGCTTTTTGACATAATAAAATCAGCCAAAATTTAGCCTTTATTTTGAATTGACAAAGGGTCTCTTTCTTGATATATTATTTTAATAGAAAATTCATCTAACCATTTATAATTCCAAGAAGTTGCGAGAAATTATTCTGATATTGCTAAGCACAAATCAAAGCAAAACTGCTGCTATTATTTATTTGTAATTTTTAGGTAACTTTAAATAAAAAAATATTAATTCCAAACAAGGATATCGGGTACGCCCCTACCTTGAATACTAAACTATTCTAAAAGATATAATAATATTTTCATTTATTGAGTTTGAGTATTTATAAAGGTCCATAAAAGATGCGGATTGTACTGGTTATTTTGTCTGTTAGTGCGTGTTTGCTATGTTATTTATTAATACCTGTTTTTGAAAAATTCGCAAAGAACCATGGATATCTTACCGTTCCCAAACTGCAGAAGATAGATACACGGCGTTTGCCCTATTTTGGCGGCGTAGTTATGTTCTGTGTTTTCTTGCTTCTTGTTGTTGGCGCTTACGTTACTTTCCGTTTTGAAATCGATTTTTATAAACTGGTTGTTTTTATACTAGCTACCTCAATTATTGTGCTTTTTGGTCTATACGATGATATAAGGGAGCTCAAGCCTGTCTATAAATTCGCCGGCCAGTGCCTGGGGGCATTTATCTTTGTATTATTCTGCATGCGCACAGAGATTATCTATTTAAGCCCGATGCTCAATATCGCTGTAAGCCTACTGTGGATAACAATTATTATTAACGCCTTTAATTTGCTTGATATCATGGATGGTCTGGCCGGAGGGATCTCGTTGATTAATATCTCGGCACTTTTCCTTTTTGGGCTATTTACCAATAACCATTTTGTAATTTTAATTGCATCTATTTTAATGGGGGTTCTGGTTGGATTTCTGCGTTATAATCTGCCTCCGGCAAGAATATTTATGGGAGATGCCGGCAGTCAGTTCCTAGGGTTCTCGCAGGCAATACTGGCTATTTCGTTGAGCTTTACAAAATCAGGGCACGAGATTGGCTTAGTTATTCCTTTGGTTATTTTGGCCCTACCGCTTTTTGACCTTCTTTTTGTAATCCTGATGCGTGCCCGTCAAAAAAAGGTGATCTATTTAAAAAGCAATGATCACTTTGTTTTCCGCATGTTAAAGGCCGGGATGTCCAGCTCTAACATTTTAAAGGTTATGTTGGGGGCGTCTTTATTTACAGCTGTCTGTGCGATGTTTATTTACCGAGTTTCTAATAATATAGGGGCTCTGATATTTTTTGTTTTGATCGGATCACTATTCTTATTTGGGCTGAAACTAAGTAGTTTGAAAATGAGCGAATGAGCAAGAAAGTTATAATCTTAGGAGCGGGATTAGCCGGGCTGAGCACTGCCTATCATCTACGCAATGGCTGTTGTATATATGAACAGGCCGAGCGTATAGGTGGCTTGGCCAGTTCAACGAAGATAGATGGTTTTATCTTTGATTGCGATGGACACCTTTTGCATTTTAAAACAAAATACGTGCAGCGGCTTGTCAATAATTTGCTGCCCGGTCAGCTTGTGCCTCATAAACGAAATGCCTGGATTTTTTCTCATAACATTTATACAAGATACCCTTTTCAGGCCAATACCTTTGGGTTGCCGATTAACATTATCAAAAAATGTATTTTAGGTATTTTTGAGACAAAGTCCAAAGTTTCCAAGAAAAACAATAATTTAAAAGATTGGATGATAGAAAAATTTGGCCCGGGGATAACGAAGCATTTCATGTATCCTTATAACATGAAATTCTGGACAGTACCGCCGGAAGAACTTATCCCGGACTGGACCGAGAATTATGTGCCGCTAGTGGGAGTGAGAGAGGTTATTAACGGCGCCTTTTCGTTTAACACCAAGACCTTAGGCTATAACAGTCGATTCTGGTATCCTCGTTGTGGCGGCATCGAACAACTGCCGTTATCGTTTGCCCGATGTATAAATAACGTTAAAACAGCCCATGAAACTCAGGCCATAGATATAAAAAAGAAGAAAATATGTTTTAAAAATGGGAATTCTGTAAATTTTACGCATCTTGTTTCAACCTTACCATTGATAGAGTTAAAAGATTTAGTTATAAATAAAATGCCGCAGGATGTAAAAAAAGCCTTTTCTCGGCTTAGGTATGTTTCTATTTTTAATCTAAACCTGGGCGTTGATCGTGAAGGGATTTGCGATAAACACTGGATATACTATCCGGAAGATAATTTTTGCTTTTTCCGCGTAGGATTCCCCATGAATTTTTCTAAAGATGTTGTACCCCGGGGCAAGAGTTCTTTATATGCAGAATTATCCTATTCAAATTCTAGGCCGTTGGAGAAAAAAAATATTACTAAGAGAATCCGTAATGATTTGGTTAGGGCTAACATTTTAAATAAAGGGGATAGGATCCTGACTAAACATTTAAACGATATAAAATACGGCTATATTATTTACGACCATAACTATCGTAAAAGCGTAAACACGATCACTGATTTTTTTAGAAAGCATAAAATCTACCTGGCGGGTCGATTCGGGCGCTGGAAATATATGTCTATGGAAGATGCTATCTTAGACGGTAAGATGGTTAGCGACTTAATCAATAGAAAATGAATATTGCATATTTAAAGCAGATTTATGATTACCGGAATCTCATCATAACCTTGGCCGCAAAGGAAATAAAGATTAAATATAAATCAGCTGCTTTAGGTTGGCTTTGGTCGATATTGAATCCTTTGCTTATGATGCTGATATTTTCAGTGATTTTTACATTTATCATTCGTATCGAGATACCAAGATTTCCTATTTTTTTGCTTGCGGCTCTGTTGCCTTGGTTTTTCTTAAGTCTTTCTTTAACGAGTACAACAACATCGATTGTGGATAATGCCAGTTTAATAAAAAAAGTCAGTTTTCCGCATGAAATAATCCCGATTTCAGTAGTGACGGCGAACCTGTTTAATTTTATGATTTCGCTTGTCCTGCTGTTAGTCTTCTTTTTATTTTTGCGGATTTATCCGAGCCTATATTCATTGTATTTACCGTTAGTAGTTCTTTTGCAATTTGTGTTTGTCTTAGGTATTTGTCTTATTTGCTGTGCACTGCATACTATGTTTAGAGACGTAAAGTATGCGATTGAGCTTATTTTACTTATCTGGTTTTATGCCACACCGATTTTCTACCCGTTATCTTTTGTGCCGGAAAAAATGAGGTTTTTCTTTTATTTTAATCCGTTGACTTTATTTGTGGGAATTTACCGCGATATATTATTGTATCAAAGGCCGCCTGTATTATGGCAGCTTGCCGGTGTGGGCTTGTTAAGCGTTATTTTTTTATATCTTGGCCTATTTATATTCTTTAGGTATAAGAAATTTTTTGTCGATATAACATAAAAATAATCATGTCAGAGAAAATCATAGAATTAAACGGAATTACTAAAAAATATTCGATTAATTTCGGCCAGCGGTCATTGATCGGAAATATCATGGCTTGGATTAGCAGAAAAAAGCTAGAGCAGGAAATTTTGGCGCTGAACAATATTAATTTTTTCGTAGAAAAGGGTCAGACTATTGGCATAATCGGCGAGAATGCATCAGGTAAGACTACGCTTTTGCGAATCATAAGCGGGATTACTTTTCCTACCCAAGGAGAGATTAGGGTGCAGGGCAAAGTCGCCGGTCTTTTAGAATTAAGCGCTGGTTTTCAGCCAGAGCTTACCGGCCGCGAAAATATATATCTTAATGCCGCTTTGTTTGGGATGCAGCGTCGGGAGATCGAACAGGTTTATAAGAGTATGGTTGAGTTTTCCGGCCTGGGAGATTTTATCAATGCTCAAATCAAAACCTATTCGCAAGGGATGCTCGTGCGTTTAGGATTTTCGATTGCCGTCCACACTGACCCCGATATCTTTTTAATTGATGATAGTTTGGCCGTAGGAGATGAGGAGTTCCAGCGCCGATGTCTGGGAAAGGTTTCAGAGTTAAAAGCAAAGGGTAAGACGATAATCATTGTTTCCCATGATTTAAACTCTCTAAGCCGAATTTGCGATAGGGGATTGTTATTGAAAAATGGAAAACTTATAAAAGACGATGTAATGCACCGGGTCATTGTAAGATACATTGAAGCAGTAGGGAATAAGGGGTCTGTCGGGTGTATTGATAAGGGGCGTCTTAGTCTTATATTTAATAGTGGACGCTTAATTTTACTTTGGAACGGTAAGCCGCTGACTAAAAACTGGGGTGGATATATTAGTTTTATGGTTATGGGAAAATGGCTCCCTTCTTGGCAGGCAGAGTGGCTTTTAGTAGAAAGCAGTCCTGAGCATTTTAAATTTGAAGGGATTTTGCATAGCTGCAGTGTAAAAATAATCCTAGAGATTTTAGCAAAGGATGAATCCGCGTTTACCTGGCGAATAAATGCCGAGATACCACGTGCAGCAGGAGTAAAAAAAATGGTTATGGGTTTTATGCTCTGTGAGGACTATGATCATTTTTTAAATGAGACAGAGCTTGAATTGATAAAAAAGCAAGACACTTTAAGCGAAAGATGGCAGGACTTATATATTACCGATGAAGATAATGCGCTGTTAACATTATCTGCAAAGGAAGAGATGCCGGCGATTGCAGCACGTTTTAATAAAGATGATTATTATCGAGGTGTACATTTAATTCAGAAAACGGATAAGGAGCTCGAGGCGTTGGTATTACAGTTGCAGATAGCTTTGCCAAATAAACAGGAAGAAAAAGACCTTTATAGCATAGGCTGTGAAAGTCATATCCAATTATTAGAAAAGGAAGATCTGAGAAAATTGTTGTCAGTCGAGCAAAATAGGCGAAATATACATTCAGGCAACCTGCGGATATCTTTAAGTCAAAAAAAGTTCCGAATTTTTTATAATAAATCGGAATTAACTAAAGACAAAGGACTTATTTTTGGATTTTATTATCAAGGATATTATTTCAATATTTTTGACGGCCAATGGCGTATAGAACAAAGTTATAAAGATTCAATCAGCTTATCTTCTGATTTTAAACATTTGAGTTTAAGTTTTAAAGTTATTTTAGAGTGTAAAGAGAGCGAGCTTAGTTGGCAGCTAAATTATAAGAGCCAAAATGGCAATAAGGCCGATTGTTTGTTAGGACAGGTATTTTTAAAAGAGGAGTATGATTATTATTTTGATGCTTGCAAAAAGAAAGATTTTATTGCCGCTACCGATATTTCTGAAAACATACCTTTAGAAAATTCAGATTGTGGTTTTATCGGGGTAGCTGGCCAAAAGACAATGGTTCATTTGCCGGCTGTGGTTTTAGAAAGCAAAAAAGAGACTCAAATTCAGCTTGAAAATGCAAGTGCCGGTTTAAAGGCAAGAGTTTTAGGGCTAAGCGCAAAAAATAATCGCACGATGCAGGGCAAACTTAAGTTTATTGAGACGAAAAAGCAAGTAGAAGATTTTGTCGTCCAGCGCAAGCAAGGCTGGGAAAAAGAAACTGTATTGAATAACGGCAAGCTGCGATTAATCCCTAATTCAAACCAAATAAGGATTTATTACGATGATTTTGAAGTAACCGCAGAAGAAGGCTTATCGAGCAGTGTATTCTTTAAAGACAGATGGCACAGTATAGCACGCGATTTCAAGGTAATCGATAAAAACGACAATAAAATGGTGATAAAAACACAGCTTAAGATTTTACCTATAGAGGAGTATTGGCATTTAGAATTAAATAATGAGTGTATTAATTGGACTGTTTTTTTTAATATTCTTGAACCGGTCCAGGATTTTGATTATGCAGCGGGGATTCTTTTAAGGTCACATTTTACCCAATGGATTAACTCTTATGAAAAAGGATACTTTGGTATTGACAGGATAACTGTATCTAAGAGCAGCTTAGTTGGCGCTAAGACAAATAGCGCTGATCAGCCGGCTGTTTTATTTAAGAGTATAGATACAAGAGAAAATAGTAAGCCGACAATTGAGGATATAGCGGGCAAAAGGTCTTTAAAGTTTAAATTAGGACTAAACCAAGGAACAATTAACGCCGTTAGAGAAAAGAAGGTTTTTACTGGGAAAATAATGATTTTAAATGAAAAGAGTTTGAAGAAAGAAATTAATGATTATTGCTTGCAAAATTTCAGTTTAGATATTGAAAAGGATAAAAAATTATTTGTCGTTCCTAAATCTGTACAGTTAATTTTTAAGGATAAAGTTGTTACAAAAGATGAAGGATTTAAGGTTCATGTTTTAGGTAATGATGGAAGAAATATAGAATCTTCTAATGCAACTTGGTATATTCGCAAAAACGGTTCAGATAAAATTGAAGCAGAGTTAATTTTCAAAAACTTACCTTTAATTCAAAGATGGAATTTTGAAGCTAAAGAAAATATTTTCATGTGGACAATTATGTTTAAGATAAAACAGAAACTAATAATAAAAGGCATGACTATTGAGATACAATTAGCTTCGTTCTTTAACTATTGGTTTACCGAAATGCAAAAGGGAATAATGAAGAACTTAAAGCAGGATAATTTAAGAGCACTTACGGTTGTCGATAATCGTAGTAATTTTATCGAGTTAGGTATAGATGAAGGATCCCTGGCCAGATCCATTTTAATATTGAACCCACTACTGAATATGCAAGATTGGTATTTACACTTAATTCGCTATAAAGAAAAAAAAGATATGCTATCATGTGCTGTGCATCGAATCATAGACCCAGAAAATGGCTTAGTTTTAGACGAAGGGGAGCATGAAATATTTAAAGCTAAATTGATTTTAGGAGAAAATAGAAAAAACTTATTTTCGGCAATTAGCATTGGTAGTAAATTAGACAAAGTTTATAAATTAGCAAAAAATCACTTAGAGTTAAAGTTTGATCGGGCCAAGTGTAGGATATACTGGAAAAAACAGGAGCTGACCAAGTCACTTTGTCTTTATTCAGGTTTTTGCATAGCAGGTAATTGGTTTGTTTCTCCTGCGGCGCATTGGCAAATAGAATCTAAAGCAGATAGTGCAGACATAGCATTGTTCTGGAACAACTTCTTGGTTTTTCAAAAATGGCATATTGCGTTAAAAGATGATAACAAAATTTCATGGCAGGTCGAAATGGATATTAAACAAGCAGATGTTAATACCGTTATGGTGGCGCTTATGATTAGTGATCAATTTGATTGTTGGCAGAGCGAGAGCGGAGTTAAGAATAAGTTCCCAGAACGATTCCATGAGATTTACCACGCTGATCAATTTAGTTCTCATAAAGAAAATATTGGGGTTTTTTCAAGCAAAAAAAAATTACCAAGTTTATTGTTTGAGAGCCTAAATAAAAGTCATAATTATACTAATTTCATAGAAAATTCGGATATCTTACACCAAAGCCGTGTCTTAAAATGTGAAGCTAAGAATTTTTTATTTGAATCCAATGAGTTAAAACCAACAACTTTTAATATGAGGCTAAGTTTAAAGGACTAATTGCGATTGATATTTAAAAAATATCTCTTTAATATCAAAGGAAAATGGATAGCAAAATAATTAACCCAAAATCTGAATTATTTACCGCTTTATTACCGACCTTTTGCTGCTTTAGTATTTGTGATAACTGCGTGTTGCATTGCCAGATGTGTTTTAAATGGAAGGATGATATTTTCATAAAACAAGATCAGAAAGCGTTGACCTTGGAGGATTGGAAATCTTGTGCTTTATCCTTAAGAGAGTTTACCCCGGGTGATTTTCTTATCAACTTTGGTGGAGGCGAAGTGTTGATGGTTCCCTGGATATTTGAACTTATTTATTTTTGCCATAAATTAAAGTTCAGAACAAATATTGCTACTAACGGCTTTCTTATAGATGAGGATATGTCTATAAAGATGCATAAAGCAGGTTTGGATTATATTCTTATCTCGTTAGATAGTTTAAATGAATCCACGCATGATACTTTGCGTGGTAAGCCAGGAGTTTATAAAAATGTGATTAGAGCAATCGATTTAGTTAACCAGAACGCAAAAAATGTAAAAATTGGAATTTGTTCTATCCTCATGGAACCAACATTAGATGGCATAATAGAGCTAGCCGAGTGGGCGCAAAAAAATGAGAAAATAGAACTGATTTATTTTATGGCCCTTATGCAGCCAAATAATACTCACCCAGAGCAAAATTGGTATCTGGGTGACTTTAATCGGTTATGGCCTAAAGATTTTAAAAAAGTAGAACAGGTGGTTGACCAATTAATCCACTTAAAAAAGAAAGGATATAAGATTGGCGATACCATCGCGCAGCTTGAAGCATTTAAGTCCTATTTTCTTAACCCTGGTACTTATGTTAAAAAGAGTTCCTGCAATATCAATCGGGCTGTGCATATAAGCTCTATCGGGGATGTGTTTATGTGTTATAACCTTGAAAAGCTGGGGAATCTCAGAGAAAAATCATTAAATAATCTTTGGGAATCTGACTTGGCATCAGGCATTCGTCTTAAGATAAAGGATTGCAAGCAAAACTGCCACTTTTTATTGAATTGTAATTTTGAGGATTAAGCGCTTATGAATAGTTTAGGGGGTATAAAAGTTTTAAATGCAGTGCCTTCCTATTGTTGTATTTCTTTCACCGAAAGCTGTTTTATGAAATGTAAAATGTGTCATATTTGGAATAATAAAGTTAACTTAAATTCCGAACCAGAGTTGAATATCGATCAATGGAAGTGTTTCCTAAATGATTTTTCCGCTATGCATAGGACAAAACCAAGGATTAATTTTACAGGCGGCGAGCCGCTAGTCCGAAAAGAGGTGTTGGCATTAATCGAATATGCTTCCAGCTTGGGGCTGGATAGTCTTTTAGCCACGAACGCATATTTAATAGATGATCAAATAGCGCAAAACATAAATAAATCGCGTTTAAAAGTTATTTCTATTTCTTTGGATGCAGTTAATAGTGATACGCATGATTTTTTGCGTGGTGTAAACGGCAGTTTCGAGCGAGTTTTAAGGGCGATTGACCTTTTAAGCATCCAAGCCAAAGATACTGAAATTAATTTATGTTGTGTTATATCAGCCGTTAATTTGAAAGAGATAGTAAAATTAGTAAAATGGGCAAATCAAGATGAACGTATAAAAGGCATCGGGTTTCAGGCAATCACGCAACCGTTCAATACGCAGGAAATCGAACAATGGTATGCAAATCCAGAATATTCTTTCCTTTGGCCCCAAGACATAGAGTTTACAGAATCAGTGATGGATGAATTAATAGAGATAAAGAGATCCAATAGTTTAAGAGACGGATTTATGATTCAAAATCCTGTACGTCAGTTTGAGATATTTAAAAAATACTTTAAGAATCCCGAAGACTTTATTAAAAAAGATAGATGTTATCTTTCGCAGCAGGCGATAAATATTGGTCGGGACGGACAAGTACATATATGTTTTCAAAAACCGACAATTGGAAATATCAAAAATACTGCGATTAAAGATATTTGGTTTTCTGAAAAAGCAAACATTGTGCGCCAACAGATAACAACCTGTCGGAAAAATTGTCAATCTATAGTTAATTGCAATTTTGACGAAGCTGCTGATTATATTAAATAAGGTTAATTATTATGGAAACTGAAGCTTTAATAAAACCAGGATTTTGTTGTCCAGGGATTACCGATGAATGTATGTTACGTTGTCAAATGTGTGATAAATGGCATAAGGATAAAGTGACATACGGGAAACCCAAGCCTGTGCTTTCTGATTGGAAACGCTTTGCGTTGCAATTACGGGATTTAGTGGATGAAAATTTTGAAATCGATATTGGCGGGGGGGAGGCTTTACTTGTCGATTGGCTTTGGGATTTTGTCCGGCATTGTACTGATATCGGACTTAAGATGACCGTAGCAAGCAACGGCTATTTGGTTGACGAAAATATGGCGAAAAGAATAGCTGATTCAGGACTTTTTAGTCTTGTGCTTTCCTTAGACAGTTTAGATGAAAATATTCATGACAGTTGGCGAGGGGTAAGTGGGGTTCATAAACGGGTTATGCAGGCAATAGACAATCTAGCAAAGTATGCCCCGCGGGTTCATGTCGGGCTTTGTAGTATTATCATGCAGAGCACATTAAATGGATTGCTTGAATTAGGCACATGGGTTAACCAGGATCCTCGTCTTAAATCGCTTTATTATATGGTCCCGATGCAGCCAAACAATACCTATTGGGGCATGGATGGATTTGATAAATATTGGTATAAGTCAGAGAAATTCGGATTTTATTGGCCCCAGGATACAAAAAAAGTATATGAAATACTTGATGAAATTATTCAGCGTCGTAAAAATGGTGAATTAATCGGCAATAGTGTTATTCAGCTTGAAGCTTACAAGCGGTATTTGGGTGAACCTGACCGGTTTGTAAAAAAAGATCCCTGCAATCTTGATCGAGCTTTACATGTTAGCTCTACAGGGGAAATTTGTCTGTGTTATAGCTGGGGCAGTTTGGGTAATATCCGGAATAAAGAAGATGATTTACGTAAATTATGGACATCTGAAAAAGCGGAACAGATACGCGAAAAGATTAGAACATGTTCTGAAAATTGTCATTTCCTGCTTAACTGTTTTTTTGAACAGGATTATCCTTTTAAAGTTGAATAGATTTGCAATATTAGAAAAGAGTGTATTTTTAAGGAGAGAATATAATGGCAGAGGTTAATAAGATCAATGCCAATAACAATGTTATGGTTAAAAATAATAATCTAAAACCTGAGTTCTGCTGTATAGCCGCTACTGATTATTGTATGTTACGTTGCAAAATGTGTAATAAATGGCAGGAACCTATACCTAATCCAGAGGAAGTCCCTACTATTTCAGAATGGAAGAATTTTATTGCCGGATTCCGGGAACTTGTTGATGAAGGGTTTGAGATGGATTTTGGAGGCGGCGAGGCCTTGTCCATGCCGGGGATTCTGGAGCTTATAAAATTTGCCCAAGAAAAGGGGTTTAAAACAACCATTGCTTCTAATGGTTATCTTATCAATGAAGAAATGGCTAAACAAATTGCTGATTCTAACCTGGCGGGGATAAGCATATCCTTAGATAGCGTTAATCCCAGGCTCCATGATCGCATGCGTGGTGTAGACGGCGTATATCAGCGAGTAATAGATGCCTTGGCTAATTTATCTAAATATTCCCCTAAAACAAAAAAGGGAATTTGTTGCATTATTATGAATGAGAATTTAGAAGAGGTAGTTAATCTTGTTAAATGGGCGGATGCAAATGATATGGTCGATTGGCTTTATTTTATGTCTGTAGTCCAACCTAATTACAGTGGGCCGTTGGTTGATGATTGGCATAATGAATATAAGCATCTTTGGCCTAAGGATAAAGCGCGTGTAATTTCTGTGCTGGATGAATTAATCGGTCTTAAGAAAAACAACTCTAAGATTAGCAATCGCATAGAACAACTAAGAGCCTACAAGGCTTATTTTAACAATCCTCAGAAGTTCGTTAATAAGGCTAAATGTATTGTTGGCGGCAGAGCAATCAGTGTTAATGCTTACGGTTTTATGCAATTATGTCTTTTTAAAGATTTTATTGGCAATATTAGAACAGATGATATTCGACAAATTTGGTATTCCCAGGATGCAGATTTAATACGAAAAAAAGTGGATGACTGCAAGACAAATTGTCATTTACTGCTTAACTGTTGTTATATAGAGGATGATCCTTCCCTTTACACAATCTAAGGGATGTTTTTAATTATGAATACAATAGATCAAATTCCTAAACCACATTATTGTTGTTGGGTGCTTAACTATCGTTGCATGTTCCGATGCAGGATGTGCCATATTTGGGGAATAAAGGCGGATAAAACACAAGAGACAACAACGGAAGAAAAAAAGAACTTTGTAAAATCCTTACAAGGTTTAGTAGAACCGGGATTTGAGTTTCATTTATCCGGGGGAGAACCTTTTTTAACCGATGATATTCTAGATTTAGTTAATTTTATTGCAGCCCAAGGATACAAGACAAATATAGTTACTAATGGTTTTTTGATCGATGAAGTAATGGCAAAAAATATTGCTGAGTCTAGTTTGGATACGCTAACTATTTCTTTAGACGGTATAAAACCAGAAACCCATAATTATTTAAGAGGGGTAGAGCAAAGTTATGCAAGAGTAATTAAGGCTATCGAGTATTTAGATAAATTTCGGCAAGGAAGAAGACTTAACATTTCAATACTTACAATTATAACAGAGCATAATTTGGATGAAATATTAGAGTTAGCGGAATGGGTAGAGCATGATAAAAGATTAGCAATGATAAGTTTTCAGGCCATAACCCAACCTTTCTGTGAGCAACAAGATGATCAGTGGT
>Ga0180009_10003661_pt1 | contig 17367 bp, 29 predicted proteins | sample OS_PC_MetaG_FD_123537 | JGI IMG/M metagenome (GOLD analysis project Ga0180009, IMG submission 123537) | Groundwater microbial communities from the Aspo Hard Rock Laboratory (HRL) deep subsurface site, Sweden - OS_PC_MetaG | ecosystem: Environmental > Aquatic > Deep subsurface > Groundwater... | reverse complement strand
CACTATCAATGGCCAACCAGTTCAGATTCCTGATGACTGGGCTGACTCTCGTAATGGAAAGTTCATCCATATTGACGGTTGTCAGCTGTCCTATGAGCAGTGGGCCAAGGCTATGAATGCCCTGAATGCTCTGCTGGGAGACCCCAAGAGATACAACACTATCTGGTTGCCTCGAGAAGAAGAAGCTGCCAGTGAGTAACCACTACGTTGACAGGTTTCTTAATCTACGCTGCTCAAGTGATGTTCTAGGGGTTGTTAACCCTATTGGGAATAAGCCTAGTAAAGAAATCTCCGAGGCAATGACTATAATCCAGAGAGTCAAGCCTCTTGCTCTACAGCAACCAATGCACTATGGACTCCTTGACCTTTGTGCTGGCAATGGGCTTATTGGAGTTCTTAGTGTCTTTAGTCTGCCCATTAAATGGGCAATTGGCGTAGATAAAAGACCTCGATATCGACCATGGTGGAAAGCCAAGAGATTTCAGTACACCAAGGATGATATCTTCAGTCCAGGTATGCTTCACCTGGACGCCTGTAATTCAGACCCAATTATCCTCACAGCTTGCCATCCATGTGAGACGAAAGCCGAGAGAATTATTGAAATCTGCTTGGCCAACAAATGTATTAGACATCTAGTCTTGATGCCTTGTTGTGAAGACAGAGCAGTTAAACCTCTGTATCCTGAAAGACTTAGAAAAGTCCTGGGTTCCTATGAAGTATGGGCTTTTCATCTAGCTCAACTGGCTAAAGGAACCTATTTCATTGACAATGACTGTCTTTCTCCTAAAAACGCTGTAATTGTAGCTTCTAAGGAAGAGGAGAAGTAATAACAATGCTTTGCTATAAGCTCACAACTTCTAATAACTGTACTGGCCCTAGTTTTCGATATCAATGGACTCCTGGAGAATGGACAGTTTTGCCACCTCTCCAGGTTCCTTATCCTTCTCTCTGCACCTCAAGCTGGCTACATGCCTATGAGGATCCCAGATTGGCAATAGTAATGGATCGCCATCATATAGATTTCCTTTGTGAGCAAGGAACACTCTGGCTAGCAGAAGCAGGAGGAGAGATTAGTATTCCTGATCTCTCTAAACTAGGGGCAACAAAGATGAGACTAATTAGAAAACTGACAATCCCAGGCCCATATGTAAACTGGCGAGGCATACTAGAAAGAGCTATTGTTCGAGTACAAAGATATCTTATTAAACAAGATCTCTCTCCACCTCCTTACAAAATAGACGTACATGGATCTCCTGTACATTGGCTAGAGGACCAACATGTAATACGTTACCAGCTTTACTCTGAATTTGAGAAGGTCCTTCCTCTCAAAGCTTTTGCTCGAAAGGAAGAAGACTAATGTGTGGTAGTCTTCGGCTAGAAAGAAAGACCAGATACATTCATGACCCTATTCAGGCATATTCTCCTACTGGTGAGTTTCTTGGAAGCTTCAAGTGGGAAGGATTTGCCCGTGAAGATAGTATTCAAAAGGGTGTCTGGAATCATCGTAATCCTCAAGAAGCAGTAATCAAGGCCACTGAGTACAATGAGAAGGGTGTTCAGTATCTTCTCAAGGGAAGTCAGGCCATTCAGGCTCTGATTACTGACGGGTTTATTGAAGGAGAGCGGCAGATTAGAATTGTAACCCGGCCTATTACTAGAGATGAAACAATTACTGCTCTAAATCAAGGAAAGCTTCCCCACTCCAGACACCCCAAGCTAATTAGTGTCTCACCGCAGCTTGACTCTTCTTCTAAGAGCTAGGCTACGAGTAGTTTCTAACACAAGGAGAACTAAAATGACCGGATTCAGCGACATCGTCAAGGCCGAGCAGAAGAAGCTCAAGAAGCAGGTCAAAGCCGAGAAGAAGCAACAGAAGAAGGAAGCCAAGGCTATTAAGGAACCGGGATTCATCAGGAAAACCGGGTACTTCTTCGCCGCTTGTGGCAGTGCAACCGCCAAGGCAGCCGTCCTGGCTCGATTGCGAGTCCTGGGCCACTTTGCCAGGAAGTATGAGCTGGCCCATCTCAAGGCAACTGACCCCAAGATGGCCGAACACCTTGGCCTAAGGTTCGAAGCGGCCAAGATGGCTCGCAAGGCAGCTCAGATTGGCCCTGGACATAAGAAGACCATCGAGTATCTTCTGATGTCCCACCTCATCTTGGTGGCCTTGGAGAAGTCCACTCCTGATGAGATGCCAGGTGATGAGATTGCAGCCACGGAGGCATGCCGAGGAGACCTGGTGAGACAGATTGACCGGCTGACGAGAGACTTGCCCTCCAAGTGGCTGGATGCCTTGGACAGCAATCTTCACGCAATCCTGGCTGAGACTCAGCCAGCGCAGGGATAGGAAAGGATTAGAGAATGGATACTAAGCAGGCAGAGACAAGAGTATACTATCGGCGGCGGGCTTTTTACAAGCTTGTACGTGAACAAAAGGCTATGACAGACCACTGGCTCCCTATCCTGGAAGTGGCCTTTCCAGATAGAAAGTTTACGCCAGAAGCACAAGTTACAGTCAGAGTGAGTGAGCGCAGGCTCGTTCACGATGGTGATACTTGGCTCTGCTGGTTCCCGCTGGACTTTCTGCCTGAGTACGGTGTCTATGGAATTTCCAAAAGATTCGATGGACACTTTGAAAAGCTCCTGGTCTGTCCCGAATGTGGGGCAGTCCATGAAGACACTGCTACCACTAGCTGTTGCTTCAGCAATCTCATCCCTGCCGAGCAGTGGAAGCCTGCTGACAAGTATGACCGCAAGATGGCCAAGAAGATTGCTTTTCAGCGAGCAACAGGGATGGCAGGCACACTGAGAAAGCTCTATAAGGCTGGGAAAGTTGGACCCCAGCTTCATGAACAATATGGCCATTACCTAGGTCCTCTCCAGAAGGCAGGAATGTTCGAACTGGCAAACAAGGATGAACTCATCGCACACTTCAATAACAATAACATTGAGAGAGGCTGGGCCAAGTCATGAGACACATGCTGAGTGAGGTCAAGGATATTCTTGGCAACTTTGACTCAGGAGAGAGAGAAGAGCTCAAGGATGGCCAGGTTATCCAGCATTTCGGCTGGGAATGTGGTTGTAAGGCCCAACGTCCTTTGGGAGATGGGCCAGTAGGAGTAAAACTGTGCAGAAAGCACACTCACAAGGTCATCCGTCGCGCCCGCTAATCATTTCTCAAGAAATCCCCATTGATTCCCACCTCTGCCCCCTCTGTGGACAGATGCTCAAACAAGCCATTCATGGCCCCGACCATCATCAAGATGTACTCTCCCCTCAACTTACCCAGACTTGTGTAGAGTGTAAGTACACACTCTACTAGAAGAGGGAAGAACAATGGCCATTGAACTTCTTGCAGCAAAGAAACTAGCTGGTGTAGATGTTAATGGACATGATAATGGACATGATGGACAAGATGATTCATCTGGCCATGACCAACTCGACTATTCTGCTCTCAAGACTCTTCAAGCCAAGGCATGGCTTAAATCACAAGGAGTAACAGCTCCTTTGGGAACAGTAGAAGCAAAAGCTCAGTTCGACCCAGTCTATACTGCGGCAAAGAAATCAGCTTCCTATCATGGAAAGTCAATGATTCTTGGCGGCGGCGGTAGAACTGAACTTCTCATTGATAACATCATGGTCAATCAAGGAGCTGACTGGGAAACGGCAAGTAAAATTGCCAGCAAGATTAGACATGACCTCTACCCAGGCGTTAACTGGTACGCCATGAGAGGATAAGACAATGCTAGAACTTGGACTCACTGGCTTGAAGCTTGCCGGTATGGGCTTTGCCCTATCTATTGGCTTCTATTGTGGTAACTCATTGTGCCACAAGACTAGCCGTTGGTTCAAAGTACACAATCCAGGAGTGCTTGCTGAAGCTAGAAGGGCAGCAAAAGACATTGCCCGCGCACAACAGACTCCTTAGGATGTGTGTGTGGTAAAATAGAAACAGGAGGAACATAAAATGCTGTCAGTAGGACTTGCACTAGGAACAATGAGTTTCTTCGCGGCCATTCTTGTATATCTCAAGATGCCGCGACGTACCAGAAAATGGATTGAGAAACACCATCTGTTCACTGATTTCATTTCCATGATTCTCGTCTATGTAGTCTTGGGTGGTACCCTGACCGCCTTGATTGCTTCTGCCTGGTGTGCAATTCTGATTTCAGCAGCACTGGAAGTAGCTCATAACAAGGAAGATTATCTCTTCCTGTATCATTTCAAGGACCAGACAGTAAAAAGCATGGGCGGACTCAAAGGATATCTCAAGACTATCAACGAGGAATACAAGAAAAGACATCCTCATCTTGGAGAAGAAGAAGAAAAGGTAGTCTAGAGATGTTGACATCAAAGTACTTCATTCTTCTCACAATTGGTCTTGTACTTGTTGCAGCAGGAATAATCTCCGCTACTCTTCAAGACGACCAAACTGTTCCAGTTATACAAGTTCAGGAGGAGGTATCAGTAGAACAGCGTCTAGCCAAGATTGAATCAGAGCTAAATACTTTTCATGCTCTTGCTTCATATGTTGGCAAGGCTGTTCTAACTACTGAACTACACGACTGTGAGTTTCTTCATACTCAGCGAGAAACTTTTATTTTTCGGGTTCTTTTTTGTCCCCAACTTCATTCTCAATATAGGAATGCCTCTGATATCTGGGTCAGAGTGTATCCGATAGAGGGAGAAAAGTGGAGTTGGACAGTAACTCAAGTCAATTTTCCTAACAAACGGAGTGAATATCCTGATGAGCATCCCCTTGCAAAGGAACTACCGACCATCTCAGAAGAAGTCCAGACAGGCCCCTGATTTCAAGTTTGAGAAAGAGGGGGTTAGACTAGGCAGTCTTGGCGAAAAGCTTCTTGAGACTGGGCGTAAAGATGTACAAACTTCTTTCTTCAGGCTCAAGAAGAGAGAACAAGATAACCGTATTCATGAAGTTCAAAGAGAAATTCGGGAATTTGAAGAGCTCCTTAAAGAAGCTCAGAGTCAAGGAGACTCTAGGGCAATTGATTCCCACAACGCTTCTCTTTCCCGTCTCCACAACCTCCTTACCCAGTATCGACACGGCCGTCTGGAGTCCTAGTTTTCCTTCGATTTCTGAATCTTCCGGCAGATTGGCTGCTAGGAAGACTTGAGAACAAGGAGAGAGAACAATGACTAAGAACAAGACGTTCGAGGCAGAGGTCTTCGGCAAGCTCGAGGCCATGGAGGACAAGGACCTCTACGCGGCAGCCAAGGAGATGGGCCTGGTCCATGAGGGCAAGGAGCGAGACGAGGTCATCGCAGAGCTGCTCGAGGCCAGGTATGACCCGGACATCCCGATGCTCCAGCTGCTCCCGGTGTTCCTGGGCATCTCCACCTCTGACAACGATGTCGGGCGTAAGGTTGTCCAGGCGGTCAGTGAGCAGATCAGGTCCGAGCGGTACACGCCCAAGAACCTGATCATTCAGGAGCAGGGCGGCCGGGTCTGCTGGTCTAGCGCGAGGTTCCGCACCGTGCCCTGCCGGCTGAACACGGCCAAGCGCCTCTTGGAGGCAGGGGCACTGAAGGCTCCGGAGAGGGATGCGGCTCTGTTCCAGCACATCCTGAATGACCCGGAGAGCTGGATGTGGACCTTCCTGAGCCGGCGGGCGACCCAGAGCTGGCTCATCACGCTCCATGTGATGCCCAGGAAGTTCGACCGCAAGCTCCTGGAGCGCTACCAGCCCCAGGCCGTCTAGCAACTAGGTCTCCCCCAGGGGTCGGGGTAGAAGGTCTCCCCCCAGGACCGTTTGACTACCCCGGCCCCTCCTTCCTTAAAGCTCATTAGCCACATAGTCACCCCCCAAAAGATGTGTAACAACAACACGATTGTGGTGGTGAATGTGATGACCAATGAGCAAACAGCAATTCTGATTCATAATCTGGCCCACCGTCTAAATGACGTTCTATTTCTATTTTCTACTACTATGTCAGGAGACACAGCTATTTACACACCTGAAGAGCTTTCAGAAATGATTCTGGAAGAAATTCATGACCCAGCGGCCAGTTGTTTACTAAAACACCCCAAACATCAAGAACCACCAGAAGAGACAACTCCCAAGAAGAGAACTAGAACTCTACGTCTAGTAGCTCATGAAGGCAGAGTACTCTAACCCCTTTTTTGGAAGAAAAATGATAAAAAAGTATCCACTAATCTTTTCGTATCAGGATCTAGTTGAAGGCAACGGCTTTGTGGCTAGAGTGGAGATCCAAGGCCGGGTCCTTCTTTGTGATGAGGGCGATGGCTTCTGGATGTATGGCGTTCATCCTGGCGGGGTGGCCGGGGGAGGCACTGATTGTGAGACGGCAATGTGCCAGTTCAAGGAAAACTACATGGCCGTTCTGCTCGACATCGCAGAAGAGGCGTCGACATTCAGCCAGTTCAAGAGCCAGGTGGAGGAGGAGTTCTTCTCACAAGATAACCCGCCTAATGCCATAGACTGGTTCAAGGCACTTGCAGAGGTGCGAAAGACAGGCGTAACTCTTAAAGATCTAAATCATGTGCCTTGCCCAGATTCCATGCCAGCATGCAAATGGTCGATCTCTAAGGTTAAGTAGAGGATCTGATGATAAGTAAACGTGAAGCAAGAAAGTATGCATGCCGCCTAGTTGCTAGTCTAATTGACCAGACTCTCAATTCTGGCGGCTGGGCAGAATACGATGACTATGGCAATGTGTTCCCGTCCGACGAAGACAGACAACGAATAGAGGACGAATTAGATAAAATAGCCCAGCGACTATTTAGACGTGGAGAAGTATAATGTCTTGCATAGAGGAACTTGGACCACAGTCAATGACGAAGGAGACATCTAAAAGGGCATAATCACAAACGAGGAGTTAGCACCTCTAACCACTATCCTTGAGACTGGCGACCAAGCCGAAATTTGGTGGAGACAGAATAATTGAAGTTTCAAAAACGGCCAGTAATTGTTGAAGCTTTCCAACTCACAGCAGAACTGTGCCAAGACCATAGTCTTTGGCCAGAGTGGGCTAGAAAAGCTCTAGACAAAGACCCAGGCTCCGAAGGAGCAATCTGGTATGACCCTCGTTCTTTTTCTTTTCTATGTGGCACTATTGATGGAATCTTTTTCATCTTTCGAGGTGACTGGATAGTTAAGAATCCCGACGGCGGGATTATTCCTTGTGACCCAGATCTCTTTTTTGAACAATACTCTCTCTCTTTAGGGACTAACGATGCATAGCATTGAGACAATTCATCGACTGAATGCTAAGGCAGGTAATGAAGCGCGAGCTAAAAGAATAAAACCTCACCTGCTAAAGAGTATCAAGGATTTGACACCTCAGAGTGTTAAGTATTTAGGAGATGCATGTGTTGATTGGGACAAAAAGTATAAGAGGCTCGACACTCTTTTTGTAGATATCTCTGGCTTTGGTAGTCCTGGAGAGCTAGCTCTAACTCAGGACCAACTCAAACAAGAGCTAGCAAGATTGATTGTAGAGAATGGTCCTATTCTAATAGCTCTCGAAGAAGTAGCTCAGTTTCAAGGGTATCTGGCGGTCTGGGTAAAACTTCCTCTTGACAAGTCCCCTCCGACCTGATACTCTCCCTTCTATAGACGTGTTCTCTGAAAAAATAATCTCAGCTACATAGCTAACAAGGGTTTACAAGCAAATGAATGCAGTTTGGCCTACCAAACCCTGTGACTCATGTAGCTAAGATTTAGCTCGTCTGCCATGTGTAGAAGGAGTAACGAGGTTGTTCTGCAACCTTAGCCTTTGTTCTCTGATAATTGAAGCACACAATTTAAGTTGGCAAACACGCTAAGATAGCTCAATTGGTTGAGCATTCGTCTTGTAAACGAACAGTTACTGGTTCAAGTCCAGTTCTCAGCACCTAATGCTTCTTTCCTCGTGTGCTTCAATGTTCTTTCAAATGTAAATACGAAAGACCTGTGCCACCATTATACCTCGGTCTGTTGGTGGGTCTTTCGGATATCTTAGTCTCTGTTCTTTGACAAGTTGAGCGGATAATAGAAACAAGCATACAAGCATTCATGGGTTCGAATCCCATCAATTGCACTTAGTGCAACTGTTGCCAAGTGGTAAGGCATCTACCTTGGGAGTAGACTAAAAGCAAAACTGCTTTTTCACTCATCCGCTCACTTCTTTTCCTTCCTTCCTTCTAATCCACAAGTCAGTCAGCATTCACAAGCCAAGGAGGCGTTCCAATGCCTAGCTATGAGCTTGTCATCAAATACCGCTATAAGTTTGAAGCTATTGATGATGCTGCTGCTAGAGAGCAAGTAGCATCTGGAAGAATTCCTAGTCTAGGAGAAGAGAAAAGAGTTCTTCACCGGGTAAATAATAAAAGTGGGCGAAATCTCCTAATTAGAGAGGAGAAATCTAGTGGGAAATATTAGTTGGGCTCTTGAACAATTGAAGCAAGGAAGAAGGGTAAGACTAGGTCACTGGATTCCCTCTTCCTATCTTACACTGACCTCAGACGAAGTCATTGCCAGCGATAGAGGTAAAATCTGGACGCCAGACCAAAGTGACCTCTGGCTTTCTACATGGGAGCTAGCACATCAAACCGAAGTTCCATATACCGTTATCTCTGCTCACCACACCCGAACAATCAAACTGCCAGATGCTGTTAGAGCAAGGATTAACCAGTATCTACAACAAGGAGGACCAGAAGAGGAAGGAAAGATAGTCTATAAACTCTTCGTCCACTTTGGCCCTGCCGCTATGGCAAGTATTAGAGTCATTGCTCATAAGAGACTACCTACTATTGAGGCTAGTTTCTCTGACAATGGGGAGGTAAAGATTATGCCTCCTGTGCCTAGTATCTCAATTGAGAGAACCTATGCCTGGGCAATCAACGATACTTGCTACACTCTCATTGTGAGCTAGCAACTCTTTCCTACAACTGACAACTTTCTACTCGAGTTCTTCAAGAACTCATCTAACAAGAAAGGATAGTCTCCCATGAATGCTACCCTGATTAGGAAGAAGTTCGCCGAGGCAGGGCTGGCCTGCCGTGTCATGAGTGAGCCCATCAGAAAGACCGACCCTGACATCTTTCAGCTCGACATCTTTCGACAGCTCAAGGGAGCCAAGCGAATCGAGGTTTTTCGTATCTGGCCCGGCGCCGATGACAATGAGGTCCATATCCTCAGCGTTGACAAGCAGATTCAGCAGCTTGTCTTGTTGGTCAAAGAGCCCCTCAAGCACATTGACCAGCATACCATCATCGACAAGAGGTCAGGAGTAGCTCTCAGCTCCCTTCAAGTTGGAGAAGAGGTAGACAAGGCCAAGAAGACTTTGGCCCGCCAGCACAAGATTAAGCTGGAGGACCTGGCAGTTACTACCCAGAAGCGCAGGGTTGGTGGCAGAAAGATGCACTACCTGCTGGGGGTCGATGAGCGACAGCTCTTTATCGCTCAGACGAGACAGGGGGTCTCGTCAGTCAAGCAGGCTCACGAAAGCCTGAAGGGCAATGCCGTGACCCTGGCCGAAGGTCGAGTCCCAGGCAAGACCATGCGCCAGGGAGAGTGGTTCTTCCTGAACCTCACGGTAGCTCAGCAGGCTGGACTGACCAGACTGTTGAAGGGGAGCCCCCATATCAAGAAGAAGAATGTCCCCATCAACAACAGTGGCAATCCGCATGTGGCCTCTGAGCTGGTCAGACTCACTTTGGATGACCAGACCAAACTGGGATATACGCTGCCTCACGGATTTCCTGTCCAGAGCGACACGGTTTTCGTCCGTGGCAGGGTAACTCACAGAGACCATGCTCCCTTGAAGCTGAAGCAGTGGCGGCGCGTCATTCGAAACAACGAGGGAGCCACTGCCCGAGGAGCTGCCAGAGGAGTCTACTGGATCGACTAACCCTCTAAGAAACACAGGAGGCTCAAATTGACCAGGTCCATTGGTATTGTGCATACTGATTTGGATGGTACGGCAGCCGGTCTTGTCTTGAAAGAAGAAGCCGAGCTTGTAAAAGAGCTACATAGAGTAGACTATCCGGCTTCTAATTGTGATAACATCATCCAAAAAGCCTATGAAGACCCTGAACCATCTTGTATCTATGTAGCTGATTTTGCTCCTACTCAGCAGGGCTGTGAGCTCTTGAAAAAGGGACTGGCAGAGGGAAAATTTCTTAAAGTAATGGTCTGCGACCATCATAATACTACCAAAGAGCTGGCCACTCATTACGAATGGTTTCACCACAGTGATAATCTCTGTGGAGCAGAAGTCCTGGCTCATGCAATTGATTCTGAAGTTTGCAGAGCTATGACACAGTGGCTACAGGTAGTTCGTGTCTATGACCTATGGCTACTGGACAGTCCACTTCGAAAGTTTGCTGAGCAAGTTAATGAACTACATTTCTTTCTAGGAGCAACTATTTTTGAAAATATTGCTCGGCAATGCTTTCTTTTCACCAATTGGTCTTTCTTTCCTCTTGAGGAACTTCCAATCAATATCATCTTTGCTGCTATTCAGATGCGACAGCAAGATATGGTCCAGAAAGCTATCAAGGAAATTCAAGTGTGTACCGATACTGAAGGTACTCTAGTAGCATATGTTACTAGTTCAGCTAACCCTGGAAAGCTTGCCGATGCAGCACTACCAGCACTCGTAGAGAAGCATGGAGCAATCTATCTTGCTGTGGTAAAGCCACAGTTTGGCAAGGTAGAGCTTCGTAGTCTAGGTGATGTTGATGTTTCACTAAAGACTAAAAGACGGGGTGGCGGGGGACATAAGAAAGCCGCCGGGTATGAATATCAAGTAACCCAAGCCCCTCTTCCGTAGAAAGAAAGGACTATTTTGAGTAAGACAGCCCGTTCTGGAGCACAAGATAGGCGACTAAAGGAGAAACGAGCTCGCAAAGCAGCTATGCAAGCTCGCTATGAAGGCTTCCGTACTCAAGGAGCCAACTCTAAATCAAAACGGTTCATTAAGGGACTAAAAAGACTGGCCAAGACTGAAAAACACTCTCTCTCAACCTGTGGTAACCCTGGTTGTATCCAATGTTATGGGCTTTCATTCAAGGCGTTCTTGCGTAAAGGAGTACCATGGAGGATGCCACAATGGATGTTTTTGGAGTGGCAGAATAGAATATCTAAAGTAGCTAGCGGGAAATCTCATGTCTAAGCAGCTTGCTAGCTTCAAGACCCTTCTTCTTTCAAAGTAGGAGAAATTGACAATGCCTAACGAGAATCAGGAACGGATTGAGGCACTCGGACCTGCAGAGCGAATCATTCAGGTCCTTACCCAGGCTACCTCTCATGCTGTTCATGGGCGACCGGGTATGGTTACTAAAGATACCCAGCTCCATGAAAAAATGAGATGGGACCCGGTTGTTTGTAAGGAAGAAAAGGGAGTTAAAAAGGTTTTCCGCCAGGTAAAATATGGCAAGAAGATTACTAACCAGCTGATTGGAACTCTCCAAAAAGATGGGACAATTCATGGTCCTAATGGTAAAAAAGTAGGAGAGTATCGTGCTCCTGGTCTTTTCCCTGAGGTCGTGGCCTATTTCTATAACCAAATTGCTGAAATCTGGAAGATGGATAATGAGTTCTCAGCTCATCTTGCTTCCTGGTCTTGGGCACAAGACCATAGAGACTTGAAGTGTCTCCTGGCAGCCTTTATGCTAGTTCAGAATAGAGCAGGACTGCCAGTAAAGGAAAATGACCGAGTCATCTTTCATGACGATGATTTTCGTGCAGTTGGCGAGGCTATGTGTCTCCTGCGCGGGAAAAATGACATCAATCCCAAGCTCCTGCTCCGAGTAGGGCAGATGCTTGAGCTGCCTGAGGTAGCTAAGATTAACCATGAGCTAGGGTTTGGTGTCTCTGCCCGCAAGCCTACTATGGGACGTTATCCTAAGGCAGTAACAAAGTGGCTATGGCACCGCGAACAAAATATCCATATCCTTGAAGGCCTTGTCAAGGCAGGCTATCGAAGAACAGTAATGGCTCTCTGTCGTAAGGTAGGCTATAAGCCCCAGACAGAGAAGTTTTTTGAAATCCTTCGTTGGAAGCAGAAGCAGTCAGAGGATGGCCGGCGCACTCTCGCTATTGGTAAGGACGTCAAGCCTCCCGAGGACTGGGGAAAGCTTTCTGAGAAAGATATCTGCAAGGAAATTACCAAGCGAAAGCTAGGGTTTAAGTACGTCTCTGGACTCATTCCTAAGCATATCGGTCTGACTAGAGCAATTATGGCAGCTACTATTGAAACTGGTGGGCTGTCAGACAAGGACTTGGTAATTCTCACTCCTACTCTCGAAGAGCTCGGTCTGCTCAAGGTTAAGCAGATTGAAGAGCGCTGGCTACAGGCTACTACAAAGGCAGAAGACCAGCGAGCAGCTAATGTTGCCAAGAATGTAAAGAGTGAGAAGATTCGTAAGACTCTCGAAAAGGCAGCCGATGATGCTACTGCAATGGCCATGCAGGAAGTCACTCGTGGACTCCGTGTCTGGGTTATTGTAGACAAGTCAGGTTCTATGCAAGCATCAATTCAGAATGCTAAGAAGTATCTAGCTATGATGCTTCAAGGCTTCCCAGCTGATAGACTTCATGTCTCTGTGTTTAATACAATCGGTACTATGCTCAAGCTCAAGTCAGATACTGCAGCAGGAATCAATGCAGCTTTTCGGGGCCATAATGCTGGAGGTGGTACAGTACACGCCGCAGGCATTAAGGCTCTCGTCTACCATCAAGAAACTCATCCAGCAGCTGATGAGGACCTTTTGGTCATCTTTGTTGGTGACCAAGGCGAGGCATACTATAAGCAGACCTTTGAGGAGGCTTTTCAAGGTCTCAAGCCAGTTGCTTTTGGGATGCTACAGGTTCCAGGCTATGCTGGGAATATTGTAGAGCGCTCAGCAGTAGCAATGGGAATTCCTTGTTTTGCTATCGAGGAGGGGATTTTTCAAGATCCCTACAGTGTAATTAGAAATCTCCGTAATCTGATTGCTAATACTCCTGTTGGTAAGGCAGCTGCTCAGGCTCATGGAAGAAAGTCTCTGGTTGAGACTATTCTAGAAACTAAACTTCTTCGAAAGCCGGTGTGGGCATGAAAGAATTTTGCATTATTGCTCTTGCCATTCTTGCTGGTCTTTGGCTAGCTAAAGGGTGTGGGTTAATCTAGTGGAAATTCTCTGGATTAAGACACATCCTGCTGTTATTGCAGCCATACATGCTACTCATCCTGAACTAGTAATCTTTTCTAGCTGCACTGACCTGGATGGTGGACAATTTGGAACCCCTCGAGTAGATACTTCTTGGGGTTTCAAAGATTCTAATGCTCCTTTAATCAGAACTGAGAGAGTTGCTAGTAAAAAGTGGTGTGGCCACGGTATCCCTAAAAGTGATGAGTGGGAATTTCATTACTTTCTAGCACAAGTCCAGGAGGACTAAAGGAAATACCAGTGGGTGAATATTGTACCTACGGCCATGAAATCAATGATTGCACTGAGTTCTGCCCCAACTGTGGGGAGAACATCCGCGCAGAGCGAGCAGAAAGAAAGATTATTATTCTGGAAGAAGCCATCAAAGGATGGAAACGAATGGTAGAAAACGTGGATATCGAAAAGCTTGAACAGCAATATAGTCCACTGCGAAGCGTATCTGCGACTACTATCGTAGACCTCTGTGCCGAAATCCGACGACTGCGTGCCGAGCTACTGGGGCAAGCACAGGTTTACGAAAAGACAAGACACGGTGCGGCCATGATATCCCTAAAAGTTAAGAGCTATGACTAACCTGAACCCAGACATTGTAAAAATACTGGAAGCAGGAGAAATTGCTTGGGTAAAGACTGAACCATACTTCGGACGACAAATTATTCCTGACTTGCTATGTGCAATTGCGATGGGCTCATACCGCTATGGCTATATGGCAGCACCCGTATCTTCTGATAACGCTGCAGCAATGCATGCGTTAAAATGGCTGGCAGCAAATAGCACTGGCCACGAGGTAAGCCTTGTATTTAATCCAGCGGATACTACAAATAGCGGGCCATGGGAATGCTCCATCAATTGTGGCTCGGATAAGTATATAATTGCCGAGGCATCTAACCCCTGCCTTGCTATTGCCAGAGCTGTGATTCTAGTAGGCCTGCAAGAGCGGCCCAAAGAGATGCAAATAGGGTGGAGAAGACTCCATAACAGCTCCGTCAGCTAAAGCAGATGCACTGCTTGCATAATCTAGCTGGAGGTAAGGTATGGACATTTTGTTGCATCAGAATCAATCTAATCGTGATTACATTGATGTTACTATAAAAGATACTGGAATTACTATTGACCTAGGCTTGTATAACAAAGTTAAGAGGCGAGAGCTTGCCCAAAAGCTTCGTGAAGCTGCAGATGAGCTAATGGAAGGGCTAGAGTAAAGAAGAGTGGAGGTCTCAACTTGAGAATTGTTCATCATTCATCTGAACCAGAATTCTTTACTCATTGCTATTCCTGCAATAAGAGAATTAAGAGTATTGATGCTTTTGCAGATTTAGACTCCACAGCCTTTGTCTATTATTGTCATACCTGTGCTTGGAACAAACAGTATCCTCCTGGCACAGAAGTCATTCTAACTAATGATTTTGGATTGTCAGAGAAAACAAGAACAAGGTCAATAGCTTGGGACCTAGGAGATGGTACTCCAGTTGTTAAGGTTGCAGGTAGAACTGGCGGCTATTTTCTTCAAAGAATAAGGCCAGTCGATGAGAGTTAAATTTGTCTGGGCTGATGGAACTATTGATAGAAGAGAAGTAGGTGATAAGAAAAAGCCTATATGGCATCGCTTTCCTTGGGATAGAGACGATGAGAGTCTTCAAGAAAGATGGCAATTGCTTGCAGAAGCAACTAAAGCAGTTATTGCAGAAGAATCAATAACCTATACTGAGTTTTATAGGATTGACCTTTCAAATGGTCTCTTTGAATATCACGAGAAGTCCGCATGAAAATCTCTCTGATAGCTATAGTCTTCTTCTTACTCTCCTCCCACCTATTTGCTTGGTCTTGTGGTAGAAACCAAGGTAGAGCTGAAGTCCTGCCCGAAGGCTACGGAGTAATGTCATGTGGGAAGAGCTACTAGCTGAGGAAGATAGTCTTGTTCTTCCATGGGCTGGGGGAAGACAAATCTTCTATAAGGAGAGAACCTGGAATCTAGCTAAGAGACCAGTAGAATATGGCTGGTATGAATTTCGTGTGGCAAGTGACCGCAGAGCCGAAATTATTGACCAAGTTGAAGAAGATGCCTATACCTACAAAGCCCAAAATTCACTATGGGTAACAGAAGGATTTATTGTTGGGGACCGACTAATTCCTAATGATGCTCGGCCAGGTTCTATTAAAGAGCTAGTCACTCAAACCTCTACTGTTCATCTAATTGAACCTGGGATGGACAGAATTAGCAAAGCTGCTATTGCTAAACTTCCTAATGACCAATTCATCTTTTTGCATAGAGTTTTTGGAGAAGGGCCAGAAGATGAGGTAATCCTGGCCTGGCAAGAAAAACAGTCTTCCATCTCCAATATTAAAGGTGTCTCTCCAGCTCTACATACTGCTTTCCTCTGGGCTGTATATCAAAGACAGCAAGAAGAAGAAGCAGAAAGAAAATATCAAAAGTGGGTAGCAGAACAAGAGAGAAAGAGAATTCAGGCTGAAAAAAGAGAAGAAGCTCTCAAGAATATAGGAACTGGGCTTGGAAGAAGAGCACTAGCCCAAGCTGGAGATTTTAGAACTGCTGCATCTGCAGCTTTAGCTATTTCTGGGGCAGAACTTCTTGATGTTATTCAAGACCGCCAAAATACAATGCGTGTTCAGTATAGATTTAGAAAAAGACGCCTTGAATGTGTAGTCGACAAGTATACTCTGAGAATCGTAGATGCAGGTGTCTGTCTTGACGACCACCATGGTACGAAAGGCGATACTCTACTAACTCTTGAATCTCTGCCTCCTGTTATTAATGAAGCAATGAACAAAGACAAATTAGTAGTCTGGAGACACATCTAATGAAAGAAGTAGCAGTACTCCTAAACAAGTATGGAGTGCCCCTTGAATGGTGGTCTCCCCAAAATGCTCATATTGGTGCTATTCCAGACTCCAAGAATCTTTGGGACCTTATCTGGAAACATCGAGAACAATTAGGAGGTATTGGACATACTCATCCTTTTACTGGCCCTTCCTGGCCTTCTCAAACTGATGTAACTACTTTTTCAGCTATTGAAAGAGGGCTAGGGAAAAGACTCATCTGGCCTATTATTACTCTTTCAGAAGTAATTTGTTTTCAATGGCAAGGGCCAGATAAACTTTACTATGTCCCCATCTGTTATCCTAACCCATCAACCATCGACACTCTTCGACAACTTTCGACTCAAGGAGTCAAAAATGGCTAATGAGAATGCTAATCTGAATGTGACCTGGAACGGTGAGAACGGAAATCTTCCTGACCCCGTTCCCTATAATCTCACTGATCAGCAGGTCATTGAGATTGCTGAGGAAGCTGTCAAGAATGGCGACATTCCTGGCATCAATGTCGACCCAAATGTCGACTTTGACGGCTTTGTTGTCGACCGCTTTAATGAGCAGGGTGACCTTGGCGCTAGAATCTTTCTACGTAGCAAGGTCCCTTTCGGCTCCTAATCTAAAACTCTCCTGACATGTCATCAAGATTTCAAGTCAAAGGTCTAATAGTTCTTGATTCCCTAACTGGTTTCCAGTGGGTAATGGACTATGTAGAAAAAAAGACATGGAGCCAAGCACATGAATACTGCGATGAACTAAATGCCCAAAGATACGGAGGCTTTGATGATTGGCGACTGCCGATAATTGAAGAACTTAGAATGCTAGTTGATTACTCTAGAACCAACCCAGCAAGTTCATTTCCAGATATGCCTCCCAAAAACTTCTGGTCGTCGTCGTCCGACACCAACAACACCGACTACGCATGGTACGTCAACTTCGGCTACGGCCACGTGTACAGCGGCAACAAGACCTACGAACACGCGGCGCGGTGCGCGCGGGGCGGACCTTTGATTCTTGACTCTTCTAAAAAGAAAAAGAGAAAGAAAGAAAAGGCTCTACCTTTTTCTCAAATGCCTTTGAGAAGGTTCTAATGCCTCCTTTTCATATCATTAGCAATAAGATTGTTCTGGATGAAAGAACTAATCTTCAATGGACAAAGGATTATGCAACAGAAAAGACATGGGACCAAGCACACGAATACTGCAATGAGCTAAACGCCCAAAGATATGCAGGTTTTGATGATTGGCGATTGCCTATAATAGAAGAACTTAGAATGCTAGTTGACCATTCTAGATTTAATCCAGCAAGCTTATTTCCTGATATGCCTTCAAAAAATTTCTGGTCGTCGTCGTCCT
>Ga0180009_10003659_pt1 | contig 17374 bp, 11 predicted proteins | sample OS_PC_MetaG_FD_123537 | JGI IMG/M metagenome (GOLD analysis project Ga0180009, IMG submission 123537) | Groundwater microbial communities from the Aspo Hard Rock Laboratory (HRL) deep subsurface site, Sweden - OS_PC_MetaG | ecosystem: Environmental > Aquatic > Deep subsurface > Groundwater... | reverse complement strand
GGGATCGAACAATAACGATGGCGACCCGGTGATCCTTTATGATGAACAGGCAGGCCGGTGGATGGTGGCAGAGTTCTCAGGAATCTACAACAACCCGGATTACATGCTGATTGCCGTTTCCCAGACCGGTGACCCCACGGGGTTATGGGATCGCTGGTCGTTCGTGATGAATGGTTTTCCTGATTACATGAAACTGGGGGTATGGAGTGACGGCTATTATATGGGTACGAATACCACAGGAGGCAGCGATATTTATGCCTTCGAGCGCAGTGTAATGCTGAACGGAGGCGCCAATCCCAGGATGGTACAATTCGACAATCCCAACAGGCCGGCCAGCGGGTTCCATTGTGTACTTCCTGTTGACAACGACGGTTTTTATGCGCCATTCGGCACACCGGGGATGTTCATCACCATCAACGATGATGCCTGGGGATACAGCGATCAGCTATGGATATATGAGCTTGATGTGAACTGGGCCAATGTGAACCTTTCTACGTTCCAGCGGGTTCAGACCCTTAACGTAGCCTCATTCGACGCCAATTTCGGTTCATCCTGGGAGAATATTGTCCAGCCCGGTACATCCCAGAAACTGGATGCCATCCCACAGGTTTTAATGCACCGCGCTCAATACCGCAATTTCGGGGATTCACAGCGTATAGTCTGTAATCATACCGTTGATGTGAACGGAGCCGACCGTGCAGGAATACGCTGGTATGAACTGGAATACGTTGGAGGCGACTGGCAGGTCAGGCAATACGGAACCTATGCTCCGGTGGGGACGGAGAGCCGCTGGATGGGCAGTATTGCCATGAACGAAAACAAAGAGATTGCATTGGGTTATTCGGTTTCAAGCCCAACGGTGTATCCCGGTATCCGTTACACAGGGCAAACAGCAGCAGAAAATACACTTGCCTCGGGTATCATGGACATAGAAGAGACTTCCATCCATGCAGGCGGAGCATCACAGACCTCCAGCGAGCGTTGGGGCGATTATGCTAACATGGCTGTAGACCCTGCCGACAACACAACCTTTTGGTTTACCACGCAATACAACATCAGCAGCTCGCAGAAAGGTACTAAAATTGCCTCATTCAGCTTCCCGTTAGCTCCTATGACGGTCAGCGTATCGGCTGCTCCTGAGGAAATCTGCCAGAACGACAGCAGCCAGCTTAGCTGTTTACCATCCGGGGGATCAGGGAGTTATACTTATTCCTGGACATCACAGCCGGAAGGATTTACCTCCGATGAACAGAATCCCATCGTTGCCCCGGTGGAAACAACCTGGTACTTTGTGGATGTGAATGATGGGATCGAAACTGTTAGTGATTCCGTGATGATAGCAGTGAATCCCCTGCCGGAAATCACCCTGGGAGAATGGCCGGAAATGCTTTGCAATGTTGGGGTTCCTCCCGTTCAGCTCACTGCCCAGCCCGAAGGTGGCATTTACAGTGGCGACGGTGTAAGTCCCGGGGGTTTATTTGACCCGCAAACCGCACCCATTGGCTGGAATGTGATCACATACACCTTTACGGATAACAATTCCTGCACCAACGCTGAAAGCGACTCAATTTATGTCGACAACTGCGTCGGTATTAACGAGACTTCACCGGAATCGGGAAGGGTAAAGATCTATCCAAATCCCAACAATGGAACCTTTAAGGTCTCCAGCGAGAAGGAAATGAACATGATCATGGTCACCGATCAGAACGGCAGATTGGTTTATTCACGCAAAACCAACACGAATGAGGTTGTGATCGAAGATCTTAAAACCAGGGGCATATACCATATCATGGTTTATTTCCTCGATGGTAAATCCTCACCCGTATTGGTCAGCAAGGAAGTCCTGGTTCAGTAATATTATTTCCCGATCAGATTACCGATGCGGAAGCCTGCATACAAGGACCTTGGCGTTATAGGCCCGTAGATATAACCAGGGTCACGGTCTATTCCCCTGTCAAAATCATCCTGGTATGAATTCAGGATGTTTTTAGCCCCGGCGAATACTTGCAGAGAAGCCCCGTTGAGTTTGATGTCGTAACTGAATTTCAGTCCCATGTCAAAGAAATCCGGACTGGTTTTCAGCATACCTGTTTCAGGATCCGGCTGATCATAACCAAAATAAGGGACTTTCATTTTCCCGGTATAAATACCGGAAGCAGACAAAGCCAGCTTATTGTCGGGTTTCCATTCCAGAGTGAGGAAACCGTAATTTTCCGGTGTCCTGAAAAAATCTTTGGAATCAAAATCCTGAGGTTTTTCATACTGGCTTTTCTGCGTAGTAAAACCGGAGTAAATATTCAGCATTCTTCCCAGGAAGATATTCAGTTCGATATTTACACCATAAACCATAGCACCGTTGGAAACGTTTTTCCGGGTATAAATGACGACGCCTGCCGAATCGGGTATGCCATATTCATTTACAAAGGCATTATCAAGCCGGGTATAAAATCCTTCTAACAGCACATTAAACATTGCCTTTCCGGCAAGTTTGCCATAATCTAATGACAAGGTTGCGCTTTTGCTGGTTTCCTGTTTGAGATCAGGGTCGTTTTGATGAATCACCTGCCTTGAGCCGGAAGTCTCGATATGCAGATCCTCATCAAACACCTGGGGAGCCCGGTATCCGCTGGAAACGCTTGCCCTGGCCTGTAATGATGAGGAAATATCATAAAGCACGGATATCCTGGGACTGAACACATTACCACTTTTATCGCTGTTTTTCTGGTTCATGTTTTTTATCTGATAAGAATCAAAGCGTGCGCCGAGGGAGAACAACCATTTTTCAAGTTTCAATTCATACTGGGCGAAAAAGCCGATCGTATTTGTAATCTGATCGGCAATAATCCTGTTCCCAACATAAGGGATATATATCACAGAATCGTTCAGGTGGACGGCACTCTCGACATCCGGATAACCAAGCTTTGTATCCTTTAGTGTTTCTCCGTTGGTTTCCGCCCCGGCTGTGATCGATGAAAGGCCAAGGTAAGCATGATATTGCACACCTGCATTGTACGCGAAACTTTCGGTGAGACCATAATCTTTTAAAGATTGTTCCGCACCATAATATGAATCCCTGTTAACGTTCACGGCAGCCACATAGGCAGTGAACAAATCTGTCTTCCTGAAGAATTTTTCGTAAGTCAAAGCGCCGGAAAGGATATTATGACCGGTTGCTTCCGCAATATCAGCCATATGAGGTGGTGAATCAAACTTATCTCCACCCCTGCGCTTTTCCTGGATATTGAAAAAATCGAGGGCAAGTTTGCTGCGGTAGCCGAAACGGTGGAATATTCTGGATCCGAATGTTGTATTTCCAATCCTGGGTAATTCAGAGAAACCATCATCATTGGCATCGAAAGGCTGGCGGTTCCGGTAAAAGCCATACAATGCCATCCCTGTCTTCAGGTCATTGGAAATCACCGAAGCATTGGCATGAACGGTATAATCACTGGCAGGTTTTCCGGAGCCACTGATCCCATAGCCCTCCAAACCGGCAGTTGAGCCAAACTCATAGGAATTGTTAACCGGGTCTTTCAGGATAAGGTTAATCGTGCCTGCAATGGCATTGCTGCCATACATAGCCGATCCTCCTCCCCTGACCACTTCTATCCTCTCAATCATATTTGCAGGAAAAAGCTCCAGACCGTAAACACCCAAAAGACCGCTAAAAACCGGCCGGTTATTGATCAGTATCTGGGAATACGGGCCCTCCAGGCCATTCATCCTCACCTGGTTAAATCCGCAATTCTGGCAATTATTCTCCATTCTTAAACCGGGAATATAATTCAGGCTCTCACTGGCATTTAATGCCTCAACCGCAGTAAAAAGCTTTGGCGTAAGTGTATTGACAATGAGAGCCGATTCTTTACGGTTTTTATCGTTGCGGTCGCCGGTAATCACGACTTCAGATAAACCCATGATATCAGGTTCAAGATCAAATTTTACCTCCTTCGTCTCTCCCGGTTGAATGACAACCGTAACCTCCTGATCTTTCAGCCCAACAGCATGAGCTTTGATGACAACCTCTCCCGGTTTGAGATTAATAAGCTGGTAATGACCGGTTTCATCAGTGGAGGTCCCTATGGTGGTGCCTTTAACCACGATATGCACAAAGGGAATATGCTTCCCTTCCGATACAACATGTCCGATGATATTAGAATCAGACTTTTCATTTTGTGCTGATAGGTTGTATGTAATAAAAATACATAACAATATTGCATGCAAATTACTTTTCATTTAATTCAGTATAAATTAGTTAGGGTAAGTAAAAGATAAATTTTATGGCATAGATTATGGATAGTACCCGATAGATATATCGGGTAATCATTGCATAATCAAAACAGGGGAAGGTTACAAATTACATGGAGGAGCGCGGCTTTCAGTATGGGAGACAATAAATATACCATAAATTATACGCTCACAAGAAATATGTGAATGGGAAAATGGAATTAAAAACACAACCAGAAGAAAGCCAACAAAAACCAATAAAATTTTAAGCAACTGGATAAGCATATACTCTCCCTGATTATGCCTGTGTGATTTAAAAGGATCCGTATCGGATGATTTTTTAAACGGGTGGGCATGGGTAACAATCGACCCATCAGGCAAACGGTGAGAATGTATAAAAAGGGCGTTATTTACCGTAAGCAAGGAAATAACGGCGATAGATAAACATATAATCGATTTTTTTAAAACCCTTTTCAAATTGCATGTATAACAGGGCAAATTTAGATTTAATAAAAATAATGTATAGGCCCAATTCTTATTTAGAAAAAATTTAGAATCCAACATGTGAAAAAAAAACTCTCGGTTGGCATAGATGCTGTATTCAGACGAAATTTCCCAAAAAATCATTATCTTGCATACTGTAACCAAAAATCATTTTCAGGATGAAGTTTTTTCATATTAAGGCTGTTTTCCAGGAATTTTTTCCATATCTGAAAAGCAATATGCAACCCATGGATCGTCACAAACTTTGCATCATGCACCGTGAAACGGAGGAGGTTCAGGATATTTACATTGCCACGGAAAGTCAGGAATTGATTGATATCATCGGGAGCAGGTACACCATGCAAGCCTGCGATCAGCCACGCGAAGAATACGGCAAAGACCAGGGAAACTGGATGTTCCGGGGTAATCAAAGTTTAATGGGTTTATTCTAAACCAACAAAAGGAAAACATCTTTGCGCCATGGAAAAGAAACCCATACCCATCACCCTGCCCATAACGACTATTCACGGACGGTTTCAGGATATTGCCCGTGTATTTCCTTCTTACCCGGCCCTTCGTTACGGTGAGCGGGTATTGAGTTATTCCATGCTCGACCGGCTGTCAGGCTATCTTGCTGTAAATCTGATTGAACGGTCAGTTCCGGGACCAGGAAACGTTGCTGTGATGATGGAAAACTGCCCTGAACAGGTCATTGCCATCCTGGCCATACTGAAGGCCGGAAAAGCCTATCTGCCGCTTGATACTGGATTTCCGGCTGAAAGAAACCGGTTCATGCTCCAGGATGCAGGGTGCAGGTTTTTGATTACCAATTCGCAGAATTTTGATCTGGCAAGCGCTTTATCGGATGATATAGAGGTAATCCTGGCGGATGGTGATTTCGAAGGATATTCTGATAATCCTGAGCTTCCGGATATTAATCCGGATGACCATGCCATCATCCTCTACACCTCAGGATCAACGGGCGAACCCAAGGGCGTGATCCAGACACATGCCAACATGGTGCATTTCATCAAACGTTTGTCGGACCTGGCCACGATCTCACCTGCAGACCGTTTTGCTTATTATCTGTCGTTCGGATTTTCAGCTCATGCCCTTCCCCTGCTGGGCGCCCTGCTCAACGGTTGCGAACTGAAGATGTTCAATGTTAAACAGGATAATTTTCTTGGATTCAGCGAATGGTTCAAGCGGGAGAAGATTACTACAACTCTGATGCTTCCTTCTTTTCTTCGACATTTCCTGGCATCGCTTACAAGAAAACAAAGTTTTCCCGATCTGAGGGTGCTTTTCCTGGGAGGAGAAACCCTGTACCGCAGTGATGTGGATAAAGCAAGGCAGGTCTTTGACCATAGTACTCTCCTGGTCAACATACTGGCCAGCACCGAAGCTTATCTGTCAAGGGCCTTTGTCATGAAATACGATACGCCCATTGGGAGCAATGTGGTACCGGTAGGATACGCGGTAGAAGACCTGGATGTTTTGGTATTGGATGATTCAGGAAATCCCTGTAAAGCAAACTCCCCGGGAGAAATTTATTTAAAGAGCCGTTATCTGACACCGGGTTACTGGAAACGGCCGGAGCAGACGGTAAAAGATATCACAAAGGATGAAAACGAACCGGGAATACTGATCCTGCGGACTTACGACAAAGGATATTTCCTGGAAAACGACTGCCTTGTCCATACCGGAAGAATGGATTCCATGGTAAAACTGCGGGGATACCGCATCGACCTGGCTGAGGTTGAGAATACCCTGATGGTAAATGAAGAGGTGAAAGAAGCCTTGTGCAAGGTTGAAGAAAACAGGCAGGGTGTATCGCATATCCTGGCATACGTTGTTTACAGCGGAAAAGGAGAGCTTGACAAAGATTTTCTCCGGGCAAAAGCGGCACGTATCCTTCCCGATTATATGGTACCATCCTATATTATCGTAATGGACACTCTTCCAAAAAATGCATCAGGTAAATCCGACCGGGCAGCCTTGCCAAAACCCGATTGGGACATCCTGGAAGGCAAGGGAGAAAAGGTGAATCCGAGAAATGAAACAGAGAAGAAGTTGCAGGAAATATTCGAGAATGCCCTCAAAATACAGCCCATTGGCGTTACCGACAATTTCCTGAAACTTGGCACCGATTCCTTACGATTGTTTGTGGCATTTAACGATGTCGAAAGGAAGTTCTCCAGGAAACTCAATATCGACCTTATCCTGATGAATCCCAACATTGAAAGCCTTGCAAAATATTTGCAGGAAGAGTAATTTTACAAAATGATAAAGTTCCTGCTCAAACGGCGGAATGTCAGAAAGGCAACTGACTTTTTCAATTCCGACAAGGGATTGAAGGTGATCCCATACGGATGGGGTTCCCGTCTGATCTCCTGGTTTTGTGCCACAGACTTTGCCCACGATGAGTTTTTCAAAAAAAGGTTGCCGGCATTTAACGAATTCCTGGAACAGATAAAGGACAAGCAGGACAAACGCCGGGCGGCAACGGAATTTCTTACAGTAAATTTCCTGCATGGGTGGCGGACATCATCACTAACGCACCTGGGAAACAGGGCATACCGGAAGTATGTTAAATTCTCAGGACTGGACCATTTCCTGAAACAGTATTCATTGGGCAAAGGAGTTGTTGTAATCGGCAGCCATTTTGGTTTCCCGGGTTTTTCACTATCCTTATTTCCCAGGATAGGCTACAGGGATTTTTATTCCATTCTGGGAGAAAAAGGCCCGGAAACCATGAAGTTTTCGGGCATCCGTGCCGACAGCCGTCCCAACCTCCTGTTAGTCAAAAGGGGTTCCTCATCCGATATGTTCAGGATACTGATGAAGGCCCGGGAAGTGCTCGAATCGGGAGGGATTTTGCATATACTGGGCGACGGACAGCATGGCCGTTCCAGCTTTTCTCTGCCATTTCTGGGCAAGATGCGTGGATTCAGAGCCAGTTTTGCCGAGCTTGCACTCAGTTCAGGCGCTGCCCTGGTACCTGTTTTTATCCTTCCCTTGAAAAAGGGAAAGGTGCTGGTCGAATTCCATGAAGCATTGGATTGCGGGAACGATGCTATGGAACATGAGGAAAAACTGAAACTTATCGTACAACAATACGCCGCTCTCCTGGAAAGAAAATGGAGAAAAAAACCCCAATATGTCAATGGAGGTTTTGTGGATGTGCATATACGACAGGTGGAGGCTGGATAAAACCACCTCCACACAATTTGCCTGCTACTTTGAAAAAATCACTTTATGCATCTTCCTTTTCCCCCCTGAGGTTATTCCAATGAAATAAAATCCGTTTTCAGTATTTGACAGAACAATCTTCGTTTTTTGATTTCCGGCAGGTATGGATATTGCCTCCATGATTTCTTTACCGGTGCTGTCGTATACGTTCACACGGGATTCCTCTTCGAGTTCGGTTTCCAAATAAATCAAATCCTTTGCCGGATTGGGGAAAATACGGATACCATCGTTCGGATCGTGTTCGCCGGTGGAGTAAACAAAATCAACAATGATGACCTGTGTATCTTCCGCACTTAGGTGGGACGTTTTGACGTATACCATCCCACCTTCCGCAAGAGGATCGTAAAAGTAGCCCTTTTCCGATGCTATAAGGTCTTCCAGGGAGAAATACTCTGTCAATTCTTCAAAGCTGAGCATCACGCTGCCCGGATATAATGGATAGTGTACTTCGCACCACCAAGCGCGTTCTGCGGGTTTCCCTTCATAGTCACCTATAGCAGGTCCGATTTCCAGTGTTACCATGCCGGGGACTCCAAATGGCGGAGCGTCACAGAGGATTTGAGTTTCCGCATAAGCTCCGTTACGGTGCTCCCGGGTCAGTCCGTCATCTTCATACAAGGTGAAAGTTGATAATCCATCGGGATAAATATCGAGGGTAAGGGTATCAACCGGTTTCTGTCCATCGTAAAGCATTTCGGGGTACATTGGGATGATCGCACCGGACCTTACAAAAACAGGCAATTTATCAAAGGGAGCTTCATAATCATTCAGGAACAAAGGGCCGTCATGAACTGTTCCGTCCCAGTAATCTATCCAACGTCCCTGAGGCAAGTAAATACTATCGCGTTGGGTACTGCTGGTATAAACAGGAGCAACCAGCATCCATTCTCCGCTCATGAACTGGTATCGGGTTGTTTCATCCCTGGTGACAGGATCATCGGGGAATTCCAGTACCATGGCACGAACCGCAGGAACCCCGGTTTGATATGCCTCATGGCAGTATGAATACATGTATGGAGTGAGCCGCATTTTAAGTTTCAGGTACTTACGATTGATATCCGTAATAGTATTGCCGTACACCCAGGGTTGTTTGTTACTGGCAGCCCATCCCGACATAGCGTAGAAGACGGGGATGAAGGTTTTCCATTGCAGGTCACGCACATAAGTTGATGAGCTGCCTCCGAAGATCCCGTCGAGGTCGCTTGAAGCCAGATTATAGCCAGAAAGTCCCGAACCTATGATGGTAGGTATATGAAAACGGATAAACTCCCAGCTTCCCGACTGGTCGCCCGACCAAACCACCGAGTACCTTTGTGTGCCGGCCCAGCCACATACCGACCAGACAAAGCCCCTTCCATCGCAATGGGATTCTATGCCCTCATAGGCTTGTTTGCAGGCATTGAGGGCATACTGGTATCCTGATCCGACCCATGCCACATCGAGCTTATAAGCCCGGATACCGGCGGTTCCAACCTCCCAGGGCAATTGTCCGAGGCCGCTTTCCGTCCATAGCCCGGTACGGAATCCCCTTTCAGCAATCTCCTGTACCACAGAATCCAGCTTCACATAACCGCAGCCGTAGCCATCGTTGGGAAGGATCCAGCCACCGGGAAGGTCTTTCTCGCGGTAAACATCAGCAATCTCAGCGATCACATCCGGAGTGGTCTGCCCTTCGTCGTTATAGCAATCGGCGTCACCCAGCGATAAGCCCCACCTGGGAGGTAATACAGGCCTTCCGGTCAGCCCGGTGTAACCATTCAGGATCTCTTTAAGAGAAGGCCCGTAAAAATAGAAACAGTCGAACCGTTGCTCATCATGTGAAGTACCCGTTGTTTCCAGGAAGTCGTACTCCCCTTTAGCGAATGTATTCCTGAAAGCCCCGTAGCCGGCCGTGCTCATATAAAATGGAACCGGGTTGGGTACAGCTCCGTCGTCCCAGTGTGATATCTCCTTTGAAATCCTGACTTTACGGTCGCGGTGCGAAAAAGATCCGTTTTGCATACCGCAACCATAAAAATACTCATCCTGCCGGCGGTTAAGGTACTGGAAGGTGCGTGTTCCATAATCCAAAGGTGTCTCCTCTTCCCAGATCAGGGTAGTATTATCGGCTTTGAACAGCTCAAAACGCAAAGGGGATTTATACGCCCGAAGGGAAAGATCATCGGTATTCATGATGTAATAATCCATGGAATCGGCCCAGGTAACCTCAATCGGGGGGAATTCATAGCTCACCACGATCTGGTCGCCGGCAGGATTGGAAAAGTTCCCGTTGGGGCCTAACCAGATCCTGAACATATCATCCTTGTAAAAGATAACCCGGACTTTGTCGCTGCCACAGGTGATCAGGAAAGTAACTCCATCCTGTTCAAAACCGGATATGTTACCGAGAAGATGAGAGTTACAAACCAGGTCTTCCGTAAGGGTATCATTGGCGGGATTTTCATCCTGGCTGTATGAAGTATAGAATTCGAAATGATAAGTGCCTGAAGCATTCATATCAACAGGATCAAAGCTCACATCGATGGTTTCGTTGGAAGCAAGTGTATTCTGGCTGGCCTGCACTGTAAGGGTAACCGGCAAAGACCCGTTAAGTTCGTAGGATACATCGAAATCCTCCGTAATATCCATCAGTCCATAGTTTTTAATCCTGACGGTGAGTACTTCCGAGGAAGAATAGTTATCAGGATTACGCTCCGGTTCTACCAGTTTGATGATTCCAACATCGTGGTCTGTTTCGGTATACCAGGTAGCGCCATAAATAGTGCCGTCAAGTGTTCCTTTCGAATCGTGGCAGATATTACCCGATCCTTCCTCGAACTGGTAATAATGCTGAAGGTTGTCATAATCAGGATGCCCGGGATCAACGGACTGGTTCATATATTGCTGGATGACAGTCTGACTGAGGCTGGTGTTCCAGATACGGAGTTCATCGATCTTTGCTTTCATGGATGCTTCCGTATTGGGTTTGCTGATCCATTTCATGGGGAAATTGATGGAAGCGCTCACACTGCCCTTATTTACCCCATCCACAAACAGTGTTGTGGAAGTTCCATCATTCACCATAGCAAGATGGATCCATTGTCCAATAGGGAGGACATAGTTAAAATAGTAGTCAGCCACACCCGATCGTGTGAACCCTACTTTGGTACCCCACCACTGTTCATTCCTGATGCCGCTGTTACCATCGGTGCTGGTAAGTAGATGCTGATAATTATCACTTTCATTTTTATTGATTTTCACTTCCATGGTCCATGGGGGAGCAAAATCCTGGCCATTGAGGACAACATGGTCTTCTTCTCCGTTAAAATCAAGTGCCCATTGCGGAAATGACAGCAATGAAAGGGATGCAAGAAGGGAGGTCAGCAGAGGTTTGATGAATGTTTTCATAGCGGGAATTTTATATTCAACTGTTTAAGTAAAGGTACGCAAAACCCTAAAAAAAACTCTTCCCTTCCCAGCAATGAGTACAAACTCTTTCTTTAGGGAGGCCGATGGCCTCCAGGAGGTCTTCGAGTTTCTGGTATTGGAGGGTGGTAACACCAATTCTTTTGCGGATATTTTCTATCATGGCATAATAACGTTCCGTACCCGGAGTAGCGAATTCCTCGAGGTGTTTATCTTCCGCCCCTTCGATATCTTTAATAGCTTTTCTGCCGGCCAGATCGAGGGTTGACCTTGAGCGGCTGAAGTTCAGGAAATCGCAGGGGTAGATCAGGGTTGGGCAGGCGGGGCGGACGTGAATTTCCGCGGCACCATATTCAAAGAGGATAGCAACGTTTTCTTTAAATTGAGTACCACGAACGATGGAATCGTCGCAAAAAACGATCTTTTTCCCTTCAATAAGGGCTTTCACCGGAATCAGCTTCATTTTGGCTACCAGGTCGCGGGTTGCCTGGTTCTGGGGCATAAAACTGCGGGGCCAGGTGGGAGTGTATTTTATATAAGCCCTTTTGTAGGGAATTTGTTTCTGGTTGGAATAACCTATGGCATGAGCGATCCCTGAATCGGGGATACCGGAGACGAAATCTGCTTTCACATTGTCATTCCTGGCTAATGCTGCGCCACAGCGATAACGGCATTCCTCCACGTTTATACCTTCATAGGAGGAACTCGGATAACCGTAATATACCCACAGGAAGGCACATATCTGCATGTTGGGGTAAGGCTTTTTCCTTTGTTCGTAGCCGTCAGCCGTTATAAAGACTATTTCTCCCGGACCCAGGTCTCTCTCTACCGTAAAGTCCAGGTTTGAAAATGCCGTTGTCTCGGAGGAAAAGGCATAAGCTCCTTCTTTCTTTCCCAGGATGACCGGCGTTCGGCCCAGCTTGTCGCGCGCACCATAAATGCCTTTGCGGGTAAGCACAAGCATGGAACAGGATCCTTTCACCATGTCGTATACATGTTCTATTCCCTTTTCAAAACTTTCCTCTTCTGCGATGAGGGTGGCAACGAGTTCAGAGGGGTTGGTACCTTCCGGGCTGATCTCCGAAAAATGATGATGCCTGCGAAGCGCTCTGCGGGTAAGCTCCTCCAGGTTAAAGATCTTACCCACTGTAACTACAGCAAAATCACCCAAATGGGATTGCACGATGATGGGTTGTGACTCAAAATCACTGATCACCCCTATCCCACTCTTTCCGTTAAACTCATTTAACTCGGATTCAAACTTTGTCCGGAAATAAGAATTCTCCAGGCTGTGAATGCTCCGCTTGAAGCCTTTTCCATTATATACGGCCATCCCTCCCCTCCGGGTACCCAGATGGGAATGATAATCTGTGCCATAGTACAGATCGGAGACACAGTCCTTACACGAAATGGTAGCAAAAAAACCGCCCATTATTTTTGTTTTAAAACTAAGGTTTTTATCCGCAAATAAATGATTTGTTAATAAAAAACCTGAAAATGAAAGAAACAATGAGTATCAGGAAGGAATAATATCGGGGTAGTTGCTTCATGGCTGCAGGATGCAGGATGCAGGGAGTGTGGGTGTGGGTGATGAGTGACGAGTTGTAACTTGAAACCTGCAGCCTGTAACTTTTTATCAATGTTTCCCGATGCTTATAAAAAATATTATGTTTGCATCTGAATATCCAAATAAAATCAGACATTTTAACACCCAATTCAATATGAGAAAACACCATGCTTTGTATTTCCTGGTACTGGCCACATTGGTATTATTGGCCTCATGCGATTCACTGAACAGGCAAAAGGAAATTATAACCATCGTCGCCGGAAAGATCACCGACCCCACCGGTATTAAGGCCGGGGTAATTTTTAGCGATAAATGGGGAAATGAAGTGATCAATCAATTTGAACCCTTAGGAGATGATGGGAGCTTCATCATAAAGTTCAATCTTGACAAACCATCAATAGGGCGCTTCAGCGACAATAACGAAACAACGAAGATTTACCTGGAGCCCGGGGATTCGCTGTATCTGACCCTTGACACGAAACAGTTTGACGAAACGCTCAGATATTCCGGGACCCGTGCCAATGAAAACAATTTCCTGGCAGCCCGTTATCTGCTTTTTGACGATAATACCGTGATGGACAGCATCATAAACATAAAAACCGAGTCTCTCGATCCGGATGCCTATGTTAAATTTGCAGATAGTCTTTATGAGGTAAAAATGAATAACCTTGACACTTACAGCAAAGAATTTCCCGTTTCACCAGACTTCGCCGCACATCACAAATCCATGTGTATCCTGGATCAGGCGCTGAGATACCCCGATTACATCTATGCTCATTTGCCCAATAACGAAAGGGATTACAATAATATCGGTTTAACGCAGAATTTTTTAAACCGGTACCATGGCTTCATAAACATGGATGAAAACGTCCTGAAGCCAGAAACCGACGGATATACTTATTTCCTGATGTTTTATTTGAATGGTCTGAGGGGATTTAACAAAGCGCTTTACGATTCGGTAGACAACAAAGATTCACTCACTTTTGCTTTGATAGCTGATAATTACAAAGGTTTTAGCAGGGAGTATATCACTGCTTATCAGTTCAAAGGCCGCCTGGAAAGGTATGATACCACATTTTACCGTAAAAACCGGGCAATCCTGGAACAAATCCTGGACAACACAGAGGTAATTGCTCAGATTGACTCTCAATATATGGCAACAACAGAGGCTTTAAACCGGCCCATGCCTGAAAAGGCTTTCCTCACGAACCTGAACCGCAAACCCTATTCAGGTTTTACTTTTGATGATTTGCTTAAGAATTACAAGGGGAAAGTAGTGTATCTGGATTTCTGGGCAAGCTGGTGTGGTCCCTGTCGGGGGGAAATGCCTTTCTCGCTTGAACTCCAGGAAGCAATGAAGGATAAAGACGTAGCCTTTGTTTATATTTCATCCGACCAGGATTCGTTAGCCTGGGAGAAATACATTAAAATCCTGGAGATCACCGGTGACCATTACCTGGTCAATCCCGGCATCAGGGAAGATGTTTACCGGAACAGGTTCAGTATCCGGTATATTCCCAGGTACATGCTTTTCGACAAGGAAGGCATGGTAGTCGATACCAATGCAGCAAGGCCCAGTGAAGTAAAAACCATTGCAGCTAAGATAGAAGAGCTGTTATAATTATTTCCCGGGTGACATCAGATTTTACTGTTTGGAGAAACGGAATGTTTGTTTATTACCTTTTTGAGTAACAAACAAATAGTATAGCCCAGGATCAAAACGCTTAACATCAACTACAGGTGATCTCAGGCTAGTCACAGATTCATAAAGAAGCCTTCCGGCGACGTCAAAAATCCTGATCAGGGTGCCATCGTCTTCGTATGTCAGGTTTAAATATAAATTTTCACTTACGGGATTGGGCCATATTTTCCAGTCTTTCGACTGGTTTTCGGGAACAGAAAGGAGTGAAGCGCAAAATTCATTCCATTTGGCCTGAATTTCCTGAGGGGTCCAGGCAATGTTGGTAATTTCAATATTGGACACAAAACCCGGCGAAGCTTCATTAGCCAAAACAGAGGGATGGTCACGGAAGAAAATCAGGAAATTGTCAGGCGGATGGGGTATGTATTCCATCGTTACGGCATCATCATAGGTATCAAATTCACTGCCGTTGATAAAAATTTTTACAAGATTATCCGTTTGCCTTACCAGGATCAACTGATAAAAATCTGCTGTATTAAAAAAATCAATGGTTCCTACCGTTCCGTTTGGCCAGAATTCCAGGGTACCGTTTAATGGTGGATTGGTCAGTTTGATATAGATCCCATGGTCGTCAATGTGGGTAAAGCTTAAAACCCTGACCCATGATGGCGGGCTAATAAACTCGTCGAACTGGAAAATCATTGACAGAGAGTATTGGTTGTCTATAAAACCGTTAGGGCTGTTAAACTGAAGGCCTGCGTCATCCTCAAAAAAATATCCCTTGGCATCCCCACCCTGCTCACATGTTGTGACCGGCACTGTCCTGGTGACAAAATCACCGGTAAGTCCTGAATTATTAGGTATCTGTATAAGATCGGGAGCCCCGCCACCGCTACCGGAAAAGCTATTGCTCAAAGTGTATTTATATATAACCTGTGATTGTACATTTACTGAAAATAAAATCAGATAAACCAGGAAAAAACAAAATGAATTAAGTACTCTTTTCATGATTTTGGGTTTTGGTGTTTAAATAAAATTAAACAAAACAGGAATTAATCCTTCACTGGGCATAAAAATACAACAATACATCGGGAATGTCAATATATAATTTCCCGCGAAATATTGATGCCAGGAAAGTTCATTTCAGAAAGCTTATTTCTTTCTTTTCTTGTGATAAACTCTATTTCTTGAGAAATGGCCTGCTTTGCCGGGATTGTATGGAGGCGTTTCTCCCAGGTGTGCAGGAAGTCTGAGTTTCATCACCTCATTTCCAAGGAGTCTTTCAATATCGGAAAACTTCCTTTGCTCTTTTTCTCCAATGAAAGTGATGGCCACGCCTTCCGCTTCGGCTCTGGCAGTGCGGCCAATACGGTGGATATAGTCTTCTGCATCCCCGGGAACATCATAGTTGATCACCAGATCGATATCTTCGATATCAATTCCACGGGAAAGTACATCAGTAGCAACAAGTATGCTGATTTTCCGGCTGCGGAATTCTCTCAGGACTTTCTCCCTTTCTGACTGTTCAAGGTCGGAATGAATTTCCTCGCTGGCCATCCCTGCATTCTTAAGTTCACGGTTCAGTTGTTTCACACTGCTTTTGGTGGAGCAAAAGATCAGGATACTTCTGAGTTCTTTCCCTTGCAGGAGGTATCTGGCAAGATCGACCTTTTGCCGGTCGTACATAACATAAGCAACCTGTAAAACTTTATCAACCGGCTTTGAGATAGCGATACTGATTTCCAGGGGGTCATGCAGCACTTTTTTTGCCAGTTCCCTGATCTTCGGGGGCATAGTAGCGGAAAACAGCAGGTTTTGTCTTTTTTCAGGAATATGGGAGATGATACGCATGATATCCTCAAAGAAGCCCATATCAAGCATGCGATCGGCTTCATCCAGGATAAGATATTTCAAATTGTTGAGCTTCACGTAATCCATATTGAGGTGAGCCAGGAGACGACCGGGTGTTCCGATTACGATCGCGGCGCCCTGGGTGAGGGCGATCTTTTCGTTTATAAACGATTTACCATCCGTACCTCCATAAACAGCGATGGAGCTAACAGGTGTATAATAGGACAGTCCCTCCAGTTGCTGGTCGATCTGCATGGCCAGCTCCCGGGTGGGAACGATGATCAGCGCCTGGATGCGGTCTTCATGGCCTGAGCGTATGATGCCGTCGATTACAGGCAGCAGGAAGGCCGCAGTTTTTCCCGTGCCCGTCTGAGCTGAGGCAATGATATCCTTTCCTTCCAGTATGACTGGGATAGCCTTTTCCTGCACCGGCGTAGCATTCTCGAAACCAAAGGCATCTATGCCTTCCTGTAGGCCGGGATCAAGATTAAATTCTGAAAATTTCAAGCGTTATAAGATAAGATGTAAGCTGCTGCAAATGTAATAAATATTATATGAGTATCGGGAAACATTAACACAAAGTTACAGGCTACAGGTTGCAAGCGACAACTCATCACCCACACCCACACTGCCTGTACCCTGTAACCTGCAACCTGCAGCCTGTAAACATAGATCAGTTAACTTGATATTAATCATTCCCGATACTCATTAAATATTATGATCAATGCTTTCTGTTAAATCTCCGTCGTTTCAAAACTGCCCATACCGCAGTGGACGGCAGGATCAGGAACAAAGTAGGCAATGTTGAATAAAACGGCTCCGGCGTACCCCGCAGACTGTGCAGGCCATAAACGAGCAGTATAGACACGGTGGAAGGAATCAGGATAGCTAAAAATACTGCCAGGAAACTCTGATTTATACCCACGGCAAGGTTTTCGCAACCCTTC
>Ga0180009_10003658_pt1 | contig 17377 bp, 14 predicted proteins | sample OS_PC_MetaG_FD_123537 | JGI IMG/M metagenome (GOLD analysis project Ga0180009, IMG submission 123537) | Groundwater microbial communities from the Aspo Hard Rock Laboratory (HRL) deep subsurface site, Sweden - OS_PC_MetaG | ecosystem: Environmental > Aquatic > Deep subsurface > Groundwater... | reverse complement strand
TCAGACACATAAGCAGTTATGGTTTAAGGCAAGATTCAAGGTCGGGGATGTAGACGATGCCACGTTCTTTATGGGCCTTCACATTACAAACACAGACCCGGTAGCCGTTGCCCCTACTGCTGGGGTGTATTTTCATTCTGCGTCAACTTCTGCTGCACTTTTTCTACGTGTGCGCAAGAACTCGTTACAATTGACAACGACACAAGTGGCTACAATGACAGACCTTGGTTGGCTAACGGTTGGCTATCATTGGGATGGGGTAAGTTTACTTCACTATTACATAGGTGATAATTATGTGGATACTCTTACACCTTCCACGTACTTGCCTGATGACGAATACCTGGCATTATCCTTCGGGGTTGAAAACACAAGTGCCGTAGCCAATGCAATGTATGTTGACTATATTGGCGCATGGTCAGAACGATAAAGGAGATATTATGGCTGATTCAGTACAGATAAAATATATTTACCCGTCTAACCATGATGCCGGAGTAAATCCTGTGCCTACCCGTAAGGTTACGGTTAATATGTCGGGGTTGTCCGATGGTACAGGGGAAACAGATATCGTGAAGGTCCGTTTGACTGACCTCATGAAACATGGTGGGGATACTCCCACAAGGACGGCTATTGAAGCTATACAGGGTAACATCCAAGGTATGACAGTCCTGCTTGAGTGGGATAGGGCGGCTAATGCCCAGATAAAAATGCTTACTCCCGGCCAGTATGATTTAGACTATAGGCCTGAAGGAGGTATTGTTGATCCGGGGGAGTCCGGTGACAGGACTGGTAACATCATACTGACATCCTTGTATGCGGATTCTGGAGACTCTTACGACATAACCCTTACTGTCAGGCTAAAATAGTGAAAAACTATCACGCTCCGGGTGACTGGAACGTAATAACCGATTGTTGTGGTATGAAGCGCAAGTTTAGCCAGGTTATCAGACAATGGGATGGGCTGATAGTTTGCCCTGAACACCATGATCCTCGGCATCCGCTGGATTTTGTCAAAGCTACACATGACGACCAGCGGGTGCCTATTGCTCGTCCGGAGAGTCCTCCCTTGTACCGTATTAACCTGGACGGTACAGTTGATACCACAAACGTCATTTCTAACGGCACTTTTGCATCTGATACGATTTGGGCAAAAGGAACCGGCTGGACAATATCATTGGGGGTAGCGAGTTGTGATGGAACGCAGTCAGATAGTTCGGAACTTTTTCAAAATGACGTTCTCAATGCAGGCCTTATATACCAGGTTACATTTACAATATCAGGTTATACCGCCGGGTGGTTGTATGCACGGTGTGGTTCAAGTGGATATGGAACCAAGCGAACTGCTAATGGAACTTATGTTGAGAGAATAGCAAGCATTGGCATACAAGGATCAAGAATGTGTTTTGAGGCGTCTGGCTCGACACAAGGTGACACCGCTTTTATTGGATCAATAGATAATGTAACTGCATATCTTGTAACATATTAAGGAGTTATCATGAGCGTTTCCGATAGCTACGACTACACAAGAACACAAATACAACTAATCCATTCTGCTATGCGGGATATAGGGGAGCTTGCCAAGGGTGAGACTCCTGATGCAGATGATTATGCTGTTGTATCTGAAGCCCTTAATTTACTTATCAAATCATGGCAGAACCAGGGCATAGGTCTTTGGCTTAATCAGGAATGTACCCTGTATCTTCAAAACGATACCATTCAATATGCTATTGGCCCTTCAGGAGATCACTGGACTGCTGACCCACACAAAACAGAACTTGCGGCTGCGGGTGCGGCTGCGGACCTCACCATAACAGTTGATTCTTATACTGGAATGGCCGATGGCGACTATATAGGAATAGAGCTCGATTCAGGGACAATTGATTGGACAACCATTGATACGCCTGCTGCGGTTCTCATTACAATAGATGACGCCCTGGCAAGTGCCGCTGCTATTGATAATCACGTCTATTTTTATACTGACAAGGCCCAACGGCCCTTAGAAATCATTAAAGATACTATCAGGAAGGTTGACGAGAACGGTCACGAGACTCCCGTCGCTTTGATTAGTCGTTCTCAGTATATGGCGATTAATGATAAAACAAGTGAGGGGCCAGTCAATTCTGTCTATTATGATGCTCAATTAACTAATGGGCAACTCTATGTATGGCCTGAACCAAGTTCTGTTAAAGAATACCTTAGAATGACAATCAGGCGACCTATCTCAGATGTTGACTCTTTGACCCATCATATTGAAGTTCCACCGGAGTTCTTGTTAGCATTAGAATATAACCTTGCTATTCATATAGCCCCAAAATTTGGTGCTGAAGTAAGTAAATTAGTAATTGCTTTAGCTATAGAATCTTTAATGGACGCAAAAGGACTGTCCCGTGAAGGGGCATCGACTTATATAAGATAATGGCAAACATACCCATCATAGGAAAACCGGAGTTAGGGCCATACCCTATCAATATGTTTTTTAGTCAGGCTGCCCATAAAGAGTTGAATCTTCCTGGCCTTATGGGAACTCCAGGGCTAAAGGTTTATTATGATTCTTCTTATGGTCATCCGGTAAGGGGACTTCATGTAATGCGTAGTAAACTCTATGCCGTTATTGGCAATAGAGTTTACGAGATTGATTCTACACCTACTGGAACCTTGCTTATAGGAACACTGACTACTACCTCTGGGCCTGTGATTATGGTAGATGATGGGACAAACCTTATGATAGTCGATCCTGATGTGGAGGGATATACTTATACGCCAGGTGAAAATGTCACAGCTATTGCCGATGCAGATTTTCCAATTCCATCGTTTTTGGCATGGCAGGATGGCTATTTCATTGTTACGGAAAGAGATAGTGGTACATTTTATATTTCTACACTTTATGACCCTACTGCCTGGGATGCTTTAGATTTTATCACGGCAGAAGGTACGCCTGACAATACATTAGCTCTTTTATCAGATCATGAAGATTTATTTAACTTTGGTACATTGTCTATCCAACCGTTCTATAATTCTGTTGATGGTTTTCAGGTTAAGCAAGGTGCTTCGCTCACAGAAGGTATTGGGGCTGCTCATAGTATAGCTGCTGGCGATAATACCATATTCTTTCTTGATAAAAATGGCCTTGTAAGGCGTATATCTGGATATAGATCACAACCTATTTCAAGCAGGGCAATTGAAAAGGAAATAAATAGATTAGCAACCTTCTCCGATGCCATAGGGTTTTACTATTCTCAGGAAGGACATGGCTTCTATGTCCTTACTTTACCAACTGGTGACATAACATGGGTGTTTGATGTATCTACTACAATGTGGCACAAAAGACGGAGTTATCCTATTAATCCTGACGGCACTGAAGGCCGTTGGCGGGCCAATTGCTATGCTTATTTTGCTGGGAAACATATTGTAGGTGATTGGCAATATGGTAAGCTTTATGAGTTAGACTTTGATACTTACACTGATAATAGCGAAACAATTAGGTGCTTTGTAGATTTTCCAGCTATTGGAAATGGTAAAGACAGAATACGGCATAATAAATTAGAAGTAATGTTTGAAGGGGGGGTTGGTCTGGTAGGTGGCGATGATCCACAGGCCGTATTACGCTGGTCTGATGATGGCGGCAAAACATGGAGCAACCAACTTTGGGTAGGTATTGGTAAAATAGGAGATTATACAAATAGAGCCATTTGGAGACGTTTAGGGGCCTCAGCACGACGTATTTATCGTATTATGGTATCAGACTCAGTGAAGGTAATTATTACAGAAGCACATTTAAATTAGGGGAATATTATGTCACAACTTCTTTTAGACCCACATTTCAGCGAGATTGATGATAATGGCGATCCATTATCTGGAGGGCTTGTTTACACCTATGAAAATGGAACTACCACAGATAAAGAAACATACACAACTGCAACATTAGCGGTAGCACATGCAAATCCGGTAGTATTGAATACTCGGGGTGAGGCAATTATCTACCTTTCTGGTATATACACTATTGTTGTCACAGATTCTGCTGGTGGTTCAATATGGACTGCGGATAATGTAGAAGGCCAAGGCTCTACTATCATAGACTTTCATCAATTAAGCGAATATGCAGATTTGGCAACCGCGGTTGCCACGATTGCTGCAACTGAAACTACACTTTATATTGATGCCGATGACACTATGGGGGCTAATGTTACAATACCAGCTACCCTTACTGTTATTGGAATGAATGGGCATTCTATTACTACAACCGGATTTACACTTACATCAAATGGTAGATTAGTAGCATCTATTGGTTTATTTGCCGGAACTGGGGCTGTTGTTATTAATGGGCCGTTTGAGGCAGGCGTATATCAGGTATTTAGTGGAACTGATACGGTAACTTTTGGTGAGGATGCTTGCACTGAAATCTATCCTGAGTGGTGGGGAGTGGATGGAACGGCTGATAATGTTCAGATCCAGCAAGCCATTGAATCTGCAAGTGGACTCAATGGAGCTACAATAAAACTCTTACCTAAAGACTACAACACAGTTGCTACAATCACGGTCAACAGAGATCGAATTAACATTCTTGGTTCAGGTGAACATGCTACTCGCATTGTCTTTGCTCCAACTGCTGCCGATGTGTGTATGGAGTGGGATGAAGGTGGCACTATGATTTCGCAGTGTACCATCAGAGATTTAACCTTCTATACAAATGACACTACGTGGGATAAAGATGCGATGCGGTTAGAAGACATAGACATCTTTGAAATGAAGAATGTACAAATCAGTGGCTCTGATGTTAATGGATGGACAGGTGGTACAGAATCAATAGGTTTACAAATACAAGGACGAAACATTGGATCAATTCAGAACGTAAACATTAAAGCTGATGTCCCTATATCAATAGAAGATAATCCCAATAATATAATAGACATTGACCACTTTAATTTCAACAATTTATACTTAACATCAAAGAGTGATAACACCTTTCCATGTGTTAGAGTAGCTAATGGAGTTAATCTAACAAATGTAACCTTTGATGGAGTTCAAGCATGGATCTATGGCTCTTATGGATTCTATTGGGTTGACACAACTACAATAACAGTTTCACTTAACTTATCATTTAATAATGTAAGACATGAACAATCAACTAATGTTGCTGCATATATATTTTATATAGACCATAATGTTGGACTTCAAAATCTATCATTTAATAATATCTATGGTGGTTTAAATATAAATGGTTATTATTTTAGAAATGTAGAGAGTGTAACCATTAAGAATTCTTACTATCAAAATATAACTAACCTTATTGCACTAAATATAGATGTATCTGTTAGAGATTTAAATATAGTTAATAGTTTCTGGCAAGCTGGTACAACCTTAACCAGTTCAGGTCAAACATTAGTGTCTGGGATTTTGCAAGCATATGGACCTATACCCACCAATGCTGCATATCAAGATACTACAAGACAAGCTACTCCACATCTTCTTAGTGATGCGCCTCTTTCTGGAACAATACTAACATTAGCAGACCACGGAAAAGCGGAAATTGCACAAGATTCATTTGTAGGTTACGCTTTTATAGCTTCATCATCGAGTTATCCGGCCCTCTATGTCATAAATGGACTAAATGCAACGGTCGCAGAAATAAATGATCCAGGCACATTATATACGGTGACTGAAAATAATGATACAACAACTAATATTTACTGGGATGCTGTAAATGCGAGATACGAGATTAACAATGAGGAAGGGGCTTCAAGAGATTATTATATAACTTTGATAGGACGCACAAGATAAATAATGGCAAAAATAGCACCAGCACCAATTAGGGAAGATATAGCTACTCTTGATGGAAAGGTAGATCCACGCACAGGAGATACGTCTACCCTACGTATGAGAACTAATCGGGTTTGGGTGCAGTGGTTTACGGATCAGTTTAATAGGATAAATGAAAGGATTGAACAGATTACAGATGTAATCGCAGGTAATATACCGCTGGCCGATGCTGACGGTAGTTTAACTGATAGCGGTTATACTCCAACGACTTTACCTCATAATGTCCATACTCATGAAGATGACGATGAAGGCGGAACGCTCGACCATGGAGATGCTTTAACCGGGTTAGCTGGTGATGACCATACGCAATATCTGTTAGCCGCTGGCACAAGAGACGCTGCCAAACTTCATATAGGTGGTGCGGTTAATTATACTGACTTCGATGCAGACGGTGTATTAACTCTACACGGTACTGCACGAGTTAATAAGATCCAAGTAATTCACCTATCAGCTATGAAAAAAGGTGTGGGTAGTCCACCCGGGGAAGGTCTTAAAGATGGATTCCCTACATATGACTTTGACAATGTAGCAGATGAAGAAGTCTTTTTCTCTTTTACAACTCCTGATGATTATAATGTTTCAACAGATATGAGTTTGCATGCACAATTCTTTGTAGACACTGCTCCTGTTGCAGCCGCAGGGGTTGCCTGGGTTATTGAGTGGAAAGCGACGGCTGAAGGAGAAACTATTGATTTTACAGCCGGGACAGCTACAGTATTGCATGCTCATCCAGTCACAACAGGAACACCTGCCAACGATGCTTTGAGACTGGATTGTAACGAGTTAATAGGTGGAGCAGGGGGTATTGCAGCAGGCGATCTGATACAGTGTAGACTATATCGAGATGTTAGTGATGCAGGAGACACCTTTGCGGGAGATGCAAGGCTCATAGGGGTGCATGTTCATTATACAGGAAATAAATTAGGAATACCTACTTAATGGAATCAATAAAACAGCAAGAAAAACTTATAGAACACCTAATATATTACTTTAAGGGTAATCAGGACGCTGTACGGTTCTGTATTGATATTACCTTTATAGCCCATGTGTGGGATGACCTGATAGACAAGGACAATATAAGAACCAATGAGGATATCAGCAATGCCTTTAAAGCCGCATTAATAGATATCCCATCTAATCACTTCTATCTTGCCAATATCAATGAACTTAGACCTTTGATGCTTAATGCAATATTCCAATGGCAAGATGCTAACAAGCTTGAAGCTGGTGGCAATTACCATGACAAGCATATGGCCTTTATGTTGAGGGCGTCTATTGTCCAGATATTTTCTTATTGTGCTTATTTATGCGGCGGACCTGCCTGGATTAACGAGGTTGGCCCCGATATCCGCAGGTTATACGAAGAAGACTTATTTGAATATTTAAAGGAGTTTGACAATGCCTAACCCAATAGTTGCAGTTTTTGGCGCGACCATAGTTGGCGGAGTAATTCAATCACAGGCTCAGGCGAAAGCAGCAAAATCTTATGGACGCGCCGCTGACGCCCAATCTAAGGCTATTATGGAAATGTATTACCAGACACGGGAAGACCTTGAGCCGTACATGGAATATGGCGGAAAAGCCTTAGAGTCTTACTGGGATATGCTTGAGACTGGCCCAGGCAAGTTTGAGGCTGATCCTGGCTATCAATTCAGGCTTGGTGAAGGTGAAAAAGCTATTGATAGAGCATCCGCTGCCAAAGGCGGTTTCTTTTCAGGGAAGCGTGGCAAGGCACTTGTCGAGTATGGCCAGAAATTTGCCTCAAATGAGTTTGATAAATTCATGGGCAGATATTATCAAAAAATGCAAGCACATTTGCCGGTTATGCAACTTGGTCAAGCTTCAGCGGCTAAGGTAGGTGCTCAAGGTTTAGCTGCTGTAGGTGCAGGGGCCGGTATTCAGATGGGGGCGGCAGGCGGCAGGGCATCAAGTTATCTACAACAGGGTGAAATTTGGGGTGGGGCGACTGAGAAAATAGGCGGGGAATTAGCCACTTATTATAAATAACTTACTTTAAAGGATATTTAAAATGCAATATTATCCAATAGGTTTCAGACCAAAAGAACTAAGTGTCCGTACTGCAATGAAGGAAATTGCCGAATCTAAAGTCGCTATGGCCCAAGCTGACATGGCACCTACGCTTGTTGAAAAGACTAAAAAGCTATGGGAATGGGAACAGAAAGATCGACCTCTTACCAGAGAGCTTAAAGAACAAACCGTTACAAAGGGCCGGCAGGATATAGCGACTACCGAAAGGGCGAAGCTCCTGAAAGCTATGTCTGATGCAAGGGATATTCTAACGTGGGCAAATGAAGCCACAACTGATGAAGAGTTTAATAAGCGTCTTGAAAGTGCAAAACCAGTCTATAGCAAAGAACATAAAGATTATGTGACGGGGGAAGGCGGGGAAGACCTTATTGACCTCAACAAAATAACAAGAGAATCAGCACAAACTACCCTCGGCTGGCTGGATGAAAAAACAAATACCATTATGAAGCCTGGCGATATAAAGATTACAGAGCGTGGTGGTGAGATAATCAGCGAGGTGCAGGCGGCGTTTAAGCCAGATGAAGGTAAAGAACAATCATGGCTTTCAACTGATAAAGAAGGAAAGCAATGGATTACAACCCTAAATGCAGATGGTACAGCAACTACGGTTGCAGTTGAAGGGACAACCGGAAAGCCATTGGTTGGCCGTACAGAACAAGATGTAATGGATACCACAAAACCAGAATTTAAGTCATTAAGAGAACAACATACAGCCACTAAAAATGTGGTAGATCTATCTAAGTTCCTTCAAACACAAGCTAAGAGCAATCCGACTGTCTTAGGTTTTCTTGGTGGAACACAAAAAAGAATTAATTCAGTTTATGCACAGCTCAAAATGACGGCAAAATCATTGGGCGGTTCTGCGGAAGTAGATGGAAAGACGGTAAATGAGTCAAGTTTGATTGATCCTGATCGGTATCATATTCCCTCACTTGGTAAAACTGCCACAGAACAGGCGAGGTTTAAAAGTATTGCTGTTAGGCTTGCTTATTGTGTGGCAAGGGCGCAAGACCCGTCTGGAAGGCTATCTGATAGGGATGTTGACAATGCCCTACAGCAAATTGGTGGATCGGCCCAGTCTCTTGAACAATTGGTAGGATCGCTTGATGCGGTTGTTAGAAATACAACACAAGGATATTACAACCAATATGAAGCGGTAATGGGTGAGGCTATACCTGAAGAGGATAAGTTTGATATAGCGGCATTTGGTGGAGACCTACCGGAAGGTATCCCTTTTGGATCAATACTTCAAGGTACAAAAGATGGAAAACCTGTTTATTTATCCCCTGAAGGAAAACGGCTAATGGTGACTAAATAATGGCTATTGTAGAATTAAAAGCTGATGATGTTCTTGATCAAGGTGGTGGGCAACCTACCGGAACACCTGGAATTATAGAATTGTCTCCAGATGACCAATTAGACAGGGAAAAACCTATGTCTGGTGCTGGGGGTGGTTATGAACCAACTGAAGATGACATAAAAACTGGCATGGCAGGGCAAGAGCTTGATCGTATGTCAGCAAATGCCGAAAGTATTGCTCGTATTATTGGCGGTGGATTAAGTAAATTAGTTAGGGGTGTGATTACAACACCTTTAGATATTGCTGGACAGTTAGGGAGTGATAAAGCTGATAAGTTTGCTAATATAATCCGAGGTGCTATCCCTCAAATACCCGCAGAATCCACTGCTGAAGAGATTGGGCAGGTTCTTGTTCAGTACGGCTTACCGGCTACTGCTGCTATAAAAGTTGTAGGTGGTGTGTTAGCTGGCGCACCTGGAATTGTTAAATTTGCAGGACAAATAATTGGTGCCGGTGTTACAGATATAATAGCAAGTGATCCTACTGATGTATCAACTTTGGGTGATTGGGTTGGTGGCCCTACTGATATCAAACCTGAAGATACGTCTTTTGAGAAACGTCTGAAAGTGGGGGCGGAAGGGGCTGGTTTATATGGTGGTATAGGTACTGTGGGTGTGGGAGTAGTAAAAGGTACAGGGGTAGTATGGAAGTTTGTAACTGAGCTGTTTGGGACTGAAAAAATTATCCGTAGAAAAGTTGCTGAAGCAATAGCCACTCAAACAAACAATCCTAAAAAGGCAATAGAAGAGATAGATAAGGTTCTGGCAGATTTTAGCGGAACTGATTTTAAGCCTACCACAGGCACTATATCTGGGGATATGGCCTTATTAGGAACAGAAAAAGGCATAAAAACAAAGGCTTCAAGTCAAGCTGAATTTGTGCAGCGATTTCAGGAAAATATGAGGGCTATGAGTGACGAGATTGAAAAAATAACAACAAAATATGGTGGGGACTCTGAAAAAGCAAAGACCTTTTTTGAAACCTATACTATGAAAAGGTTGCAGGGTAAAGAAGATGCCCTTGAATTAGCACAAAAAGCAACTAAGGCTATTGATGATGAAACCGAAAACATGGTTAGCGAATTTGCTGCGAGGGGTGGTAAAACAAAACAGGCTGATGCGAGCTTAATTATAGATGATGCAGTGCATTCGGAACTCAATAAATTAACTCTAACTAAAAATAACCTTTATGATGCTATAGACCCTGGTAATATGGTTAGTATCCCTAAATCCAGATTGCAATCTGCGGTACTTGATTTGGCTAAAAAAGAGGGGCCTGCGGATACTACTTGGTCAAAAATACCAAAATCTTTAAAGGAATCTCTAAACGCTTTGTTTGGCCCAAAGTCTAAACCCTTAAAGTTTGGGTATTTAACTGATTTAAGACCGGATTTATCAGAGGCTATAACAGCGGCCCGTAATGCAAATCAGGGGGGAGTTGTTAAGCGGTTGGTTGCATTTAAGCAGTCAATAGAAAACGAAACGGCGATTCTTGCTCAGGGTGAAGTCCCTGCGGCTCTTGCTGCTCGAAAGGCAAATAATTATTACATCGATGAGTATGTACCAAAATTCAAGGAAGGTGTGGGTGATCTATATAGGCGGGCAGAGAGGCGTGGTAAACCTTTTGCTCCAACAAGTACTGGACAACAATTTCTTGGAAGGGCTACTGGCACAACAGAAGCGGCAAAACAGTTAAAGGCTATTGTTTCCGGTGCGGAATCGGCAGTTGCGGCAAAAGGAGCTGTAAAGGATTATTTGATTGCCAATGTAGCTGATCTTATGAATATCTCAAAGAGTGGTAAGGCATCTAAGCAAGTTCTTGAGAAATATTTGAATAATAGGTCAATCAGGGAGACATTGGCCCAGTTCCCAGATGTAAATAAAGAAATTCAACTATTCAAATCTAATCTTGATAAGGCTGTGGTAAAACAAGGTGATTTTGGTTTAGCTGTAGATGCAGCCAAACAAAACCTAAGACAGACCCAAAAAGAAATGCGGGTACTGGCTGCTAAGTATTTTGTAGATGCTAATCCAGTTAAAGCAATGAACCGTGTGTTAAATAGTTCTGATCCCGCCAAGGCAATGGAAGAGTTAGCTACATTGGCAAAATCAGATCCATCAGGACAGGCTTTACCTGGTCTTAGAGTTGCGTTATCACAATTACTTGAAACCCCTGCTGTTGGCTTGAGAGGGACGAGGGAAGTAGGTGGTAGTTTAGAAGTTTTAAGAAATAAGGTCAGTAAGCTTTTAACAAACAAAGGAACCAGGGAAGCTATATCAAAACTATATTCTCCTTCTGATATGGCGATTTTAGATCGGGTACAACGGGGGTTAAATCTATTAGATAGAATTAATATTCAAGTAACAACTGGATCTCCTACGGCACACTTAGGAGAAGCTGTGCAAAGAGGCCGGATATTACTTGCAGCTACTTGGGGAATTGTTAAGGGAAAGGGTATTTTTATGATATCCAGATGGTTACAAAACACTCTTGGGATTAATCCTGTTGTAAAAGCAGAAAAGCTTTTAGCAGATGTAATGCTTGATCCTGAACTGGCAAAATTAATGTTAAGTGAGGCCACTGAAGTCTCTAAACCACATATAGCAGCTAAACTTACAGCATATATGTTGAATAATTTTAATATGACAGAAGGAGATGTCAAATGAACAAGCTAATTAAAATCTTAATCTTAGGCATTATCTTAACGTTAGCTGTGCCTGTCTATGCTGTCGCTAATGTTATAGATGTGTCAGACGATGGTTTGACTATTACCATATCATCCATTGATGCCGACTGGACCTGGACAGATAATTTCACAGCAGCTAAGTATGCCGCTGGTATCAGGGTGAATTATATCCGTTTCCACCCAGGGGCTACTAATGATATATGCAGTATAGAGGATGCTGATAATGGTGATGCTAAGCATTTTCTTGTAAAATGTGCGGACACATACGATGACCGGATTCAATATTATAGTGGCTCTAAGCTTAAATTGTTTTTAGACCTTGATGATACCGATGGTACATGGACTGCTGCGTATACGGCAGGGGCCAGTATTACTATCCAATTATGGCCAAGACAGGAGCCCTAAATGAAACGCATACTAATAACACTCACAACCCTCCTGATCCTTCTCCTGCCTGTATCATGGGCGGGGGCAGGTGTAGCTCATTATGCCGATCTATCAGATGCGGGCTCGACTAATCAAGGGACGTTTGCCGAGCCTTTCAACACCATAGCCTTAATCAATGCTCATGCCTTTGCGACAGGCGATGATTTATACTTTAAAGCTGGGACAAATAAAATAGTTGATACCCACCTTGTCGTTGATTGGGTAGGTACTTCCGGTGATCATGCAATTATCGGGGCATATGATGGAGATGGAGACTTTGACATAACTGGCAGCGCAAAACCTATACTTAACGGTAATGAAACCGTTCCCAGTAATAATGAAAATGCCCTTATTCTTATATTAAGCGCTACTCACGTTGGTTATATTGATGTTGAAAATATAAAACTGGTAGATTCCGGTGGTCATGGCCTTATGTACCGACGGGTTAGTAATTTCACTATTGATGGCGTTGAAGTTGATGGTTCATATCGTAATGGAATATATGTAGACAAGGGTAATAATGTTGCTGGCGAAAGTGGGGTTATAAAAAATTGCGATGTTACAAATTTTTGTACTGGTTGGGCAACCGGCGGCGTATCAGCTTGGGGTGCAGCTTTAGCCGTAGCATCAACAAACAACACCACAATTCAGTACAACAAAGTTCATGAGGGTTACGGGGAAGGAATTTATAGTGGAACCACAGCAGGCGATTATACTGCTGAATATAATATCATTGAGTATAATGTGGTTTATGACTGTCGGGCGGTGAATATTTATATGTTTAATTCGCCTCATAATATTGTTAGATATAATCTTAGTTACGGGACAGGAAATAGTACGTATAACACAAGATACGTCTATGATGGTGTTTATTATTCAGGGGCGGGAATTTATACATGTGACGAAGATTGGGCTTCTGGATTTCAGGATCATTATGTTCAAATATACGGGAATATAGTGGCTTTCACGCAGTCGGGATTGTTTATTGATTGCTCTTATGTTGGTTCAGAATTTAGAGACTCTGTTGTTTATAACAACACTTTTATTGACAATTATTATGATATTAGAATTTCAGGCCAAACTTTTAGCAATTCCAACATTAAAAATAATATTTTTTGGCGTATAACGGCAGATGCCGGTTCAATATATTCTGGTAGTGATACTACCACTGGACTGACATGGAGCCATAATTACTGGTCAGTGGACCCGTGTGGGACGTGTGATGCTGATGATAATATGGTTGGCCCTGGTACGCCAGGTCTGTCCAAAACAACTGGTTGGCGAGCGATGACTGCTGGGGTAGTTGTTGGGACTGAATTTAAAGTGGTTGATGGAAGTAGCTGCATAGACGCTGGTCTGGATTTAGGTTCAACGTATGTCAATGCCTTAACAACCGGGACTAATTTTTCCACTTCCCCACCTACCGTAGTGACAGATAGCCAGGCAAGCCATACCCCGTGGGAGATTGGGGCCTGGCTTTACGATTCAGGCACAGGGCCACCTCCACCTCCAGCTAATCCAGATATAACTTTCTGGTGGAGATGTGAGAATGTCACACTCGATGGTACTCTTGATTTTACGGCAGGAGACGGAGTAGCGGCTGCCAGTGGGGGATCAGAGGCAATAAATATTGATGCGGTAAGGATTGGTACTAACGGTCTGGATGCGGCAGCTACAGGAAGTTATTATAGTTTTGATGTGGCTACCAATGACATTGTGAGTGGAACGACTGGTCGCATGGGGTTTTGGCTGAAAAAAAATACTATTGTATCTCAAACAGTACATGTCAGAATTTATCAAGACGATAGTAATAAGATTACTTTCAGGACTCCTACCGCTACAGATGAACTTCAGGTATATTGGAGAGCAGGGGCAGCGGATGAAATGTTTATGTCCACTACAACTGCTGATATGGTAAATGGAACGTGGTACTACGTAGAGTTTGCCTATGATGCTGGAATAGGAGCAGGTTCAGACTATGCCGAAATATGGATTGATGGTATTTCAAAGGTTACTGTTAGTAATGAGACATTAACCCCTATTGCTCCTGTTTCTATGCAGATTGGTATATTCGGTACTTTTGCCTCAGATGTCCATATTGATAACATTGCAATATCCAGCAATAAAACCACTGATTTATTCTTTATTAGAAACGAAACGGCATATCCTACTGGTTCACCCACGATAGATGCCATAGGTACAGCCACGGTCACGGCAGGAGTTGTGACATTCACAGCCAATCGGACACCAGGTGCTCCTATAACCGCAACGGGCAACCCAGGCTGGTATTTTGCCCTTCAATTATCAGAGCAACCAGACCCCTATGCCACACCAGAGCCAAGCGAACTTAGATGGGACTCTGGACCTCTTACTGCAAGCTACGCAGATGCTCCTTATTATGGATGCCTACCGGATGTAGGTGGAACATATTATCTGCTCTATGACCCTAATTTAGCCATAGGCCACAGGGTTGTCAATCCCCAGGCATATGGAGATGGTAGTGCGGCTATAATTATGAATGATGCTGTTATTCAAGACGGTGACGGTAATGCCCTTGCCACGGATTTCAGCCTGCTTGGAGTTGACTTCGATGGTACTGGTACGATCACGATAACTGTGCCTTATCCGTCAGGCACACCGGCAGAATTCAGCTCTTCCAGTACCATAGCCACTTGGCTTGCAGCGGGAGGATACTTTCTGCCTCTTGACTTTATCGAATGCACCAAAGCCAATTCTATAGGCACAGTGGATTTATCGGCCAGTGACGGAACAGCTGGGAATGTGATAACGATAGACGGTGGGGGTTTTGGGGAAAACGGTAAAATTACTCTTGGTGATTATTACTTACTTAAGAATATTATATTAAATTAAAGGTTGAATATGAAAAAACTATTTTTAACACTTTTAATCTGTCTGTTTTGTGTAACTCCAGCATGGAGCATTACCAAAATAGTTGACCTGTCTCTTGCTACTGACCTTGCAGACGATGAGGGTACGCTTGCTGCTGGGGCAATAGTTAGGTCAACTACAGCCACCTATATCCACGGTGGCGTACTCTATACCGCTGCAATTAATGTAGCCAGGTTTGAGGACGGCTGGCTGCGTTTTGACCCTGCTGCGACAAATCAGTGTCTTTATAGTAGAGACCTGTCTAATGCCGCTTGGGTAAAGACTAATTGCACAGGCGCACAAACTCAAATTGGGTTAGATTTAGCAGCTAATTCAGCATCTCTCTTGACAGCCACGGCTGCTAATGCCACAGCCTTACAGACTATTGTGCTTGTTTCTACTGCTAAAACCTTCTCGGTTTATATTAAGCGGTCTGTCGGAACAGGCTCAATTTATATTACAGACGATAATGGGGGTAATTACACAGAATGCACAGGTCTATCTTCAGCCGCTTTTACTAAATATAAGATAACACGAACTCAGGCCGACCCAGTTATAGGCTTTAAGATAGCCATTGATGGGGATGCTATAATTATAGATTGTAACCAGCTTGAGGAAACGTCTTTTTCAACCAGGCCAATCCATACAACCAATGCTTCAGCAGCTCGCACGACAGAAGCGGGAAGCGCAGCGGATAATGGCTTTTCATGGACTCATGTTCAGGCGACTAAGAATGTCCTTGACGATGCTGAACCGGTGGGTAGCCCTACAGACTCACAGGGGACGCTGTTGTTTGATGTTAAGTGGGGGTGTGATGAGAGTGATATTGCGGCGTCTGGGGGATTAGTTGGCGTACAAAATAGTCCGTATTCAACTGCATATTTTTCTACTGTTCAATTTAGTGCCCATGATGGTACTAATCCTGCTTCTGATATTGCCTCACCCGCCTTCTCCGCAGGTGATATCATTACCTATGCTACCCGCTGGGGAGATGTGGACGGTAATGCTAATGATCTTTCAGTGGGGCTACGAGAAGCAGAAGGAGCATGGGGTTTTGACGCCACGCCAGGAGATTATGACGGAGCCTTCACCCTTGGCACAAAAATCAGGCTGGGGTATGACTGTCTCTATCCTTTTCATATCAGGAACATCGAGTTATGGGATGAGCCGTTTGCTAAAGCCAGGCAAGTAATAGCCGGTGTAGGCGGGACTTTATCTTATGACCTAATTGACACGACAGACGGTGGTTACTTTGATGGTGTACAGGTCACAGGGGCCACCAATACCATTGAAAACTGCACCATTTATGCCCCTTACGGTAATGCCCTGAATGCCGATGAAAGCTGCACGGTTACGAACTGTATCCTTGAGGGTAAGGATAAGGATATCGACATAGCAGCGGCTAAGACGGTTACAGCTAAGAATAATCTGCTTCCGAACCATGCAAACGCTACAACGAATATCGGGGCTGGGACTTATACTGATGCTAACTCTGTGTATGCTCAAAGTCCATTGTTTAGGAATGTGGCGGGACAAGACTTTCATCTGCAAGCTGGGTCGCCGTGTGTGGGGACTGGTTACAACACGGGTGCGGATACCGACCTTGATGGTATGCCAACACCACGGGGCGTTATGGATATAGGATGTTATGAGCTATTTAAAAACACTTCAATGTATATGGGTATGGGATTAAAAGGCTACTGTCCATTTAGAGAGGACTAAATACTTACAGGAACCATGCGGAGGGAGAAATAAATGCCTAACGGAATTTGGGATAGAGAAACATACATGAATGCACAGGATAGGACTAAAGATGCCATGACCTTTGACATGCTCAAGTCCATCAATGACCAGGTAGGTGAAATAAGAAAACAGCCTGAAATATGTGCAGTTATTATGGATAACAAAATCAAAGCCAATCGCAAGCGAAATGGTCGGATTAACATTGGCTTGGGTTCTGGTGGTGGAATTGGGGCCTTTGGGCTTTTAGAGCTTTTCAGAACGTGGCTGAAGTAATGCTATTAGATTAACCCACCAGATTGAGATTTATATTGACAAACCATAACATATAGGGTATAAGAGAACTATATAAAGGACAAAATGTTACCCGCCTCTTGGAAATCTGTAGTACGATTTAAACCAAGAGAATTTGA
>Ga0180009_10003657_pt1 | contig 17381 bp, 18 predicted proteins | sample OS_PC_MetaG_FD_123537 | JGI IMG/M metagenome (GOLD analysis project Ga0180009, IMG submission 123537) | Groundwater microbial communities from the Aspo Hard Rock Laboratory (HRL) deep subsurface site, Sweden - OS_PC_MetaG | ecosystem: Environmental > Aquatic > Deep subsurface > Groundwater... | reverse complement strand
TGTTTTTGGTATCGAAAATCTGATGAACCGGGTCGACAACGGCGATGCGATTACCGTAGATGCAGATCATCAAGCGGTTTATGAAGGTATCGTCGATATTCGATCATCCGATGCCGAAAGGCGGAGAAACCTGATGGCCGGCAGCCCTGTTTACAACACGTTGAGTGCAGTGAGCCGGTATATTGTACCGCTAAACCTTATCGATCCGGACGCCCCGCAGTTTCATCCGAACAATTGCTCCACGCTTCATGACATCACCCGGTTTATCCACGAAAAATCCGTGCAGGAGGTGTTTGATTTTGGAAAGGCCCATGATTTCTCGGAACGCTCCAGCAAGCAGCTTGTGGTGGATGTTCCCATGCAATGGTGGGTGCTGAATCTGGATGACGGTTTCAAAGAGGAGGAGGAAGGCCGGTATATTCACCTGGACAACATCGTATCGATACCCATGCTGGCCCTTTGGGAGGGGATTACCGCTTTCCCATGGGAAGGCCCTCCGCCCATCGACGGGAAAGGGTTGATGTCGGTCATGTTCCAGGCGACCACCAATCCTGCGCTGACCACCGGGGTCCGGTCCCAGTATGCAGACCGGAATTATTTCATGATCTCCAAACACTACTGCAATTTGATGTCTCGACTCGGTTTCCATTTTTCAACGGTTGAAAGCATGGTGAGCGATCGTGCACGCGAAAACTATATCAGTTTTCAGTTCAAAGGCGGTGCTGCAGACTATGACAGGAGACTCAAACGGGTTCATTTTGTCGGGAAGATATTGGAAGAGTTGCGGTTCGTTGTGGCGGTCAAGGAAGACACCCTGGTTGCCAGGATCGAGAATTACGGGTTGGACGACATGATAACGCACCTGAAAATGCTTGGATATCTGACCATCCATACCCGTCAGCTGGACATGATCATGTCCAATCCGGCATCGGTGAATTATTATCAATCCAAAATCAAAGGGGACATCGAACAGATACTCGCGGCGTCCGCTTAAAAGGTGACGCATGATGCATTATGCGTTAACAGAAAAATATTCCCGGCGAGATCTGGTCCGACAGAGGATCCAAAATGCACGTTACCGCATCTCTGGACTTGCCCGGAGCGCTTCTGTATCTGCATGGCTTCAACTTCAAAAAATGATACAGACCGCCATAGAAGTCATGCCTCTGTGATTTAGGTGGCGCCTTGATCAATCATGGCGTTAGCCACTCTTTTAAACCCTGCGATATTTGCACCGTTGACATAATTTTCTGGAGTACCATATTCCTCAGCCGTTTCCACACAGCGTCGATGAATGTCAGTCATCACTTGACGCAATCTTCGATCCACTTCTTCACTTGTCCATTTCATTTTGGTGCTGTTTTGAACCATCTCAAGCCCCGAGCAAGCCACCCCGCCGGCATTTGATGCTTTTCCGGGTGAATATAAAATTTTACTTGATATAATCAGATCCGCAGCCTTTTGTTTTAACGGCATGTTGGAGCCTTCCGTTACACACAAACATCCATTTCGAATAAGCTCCCTAACGTCGTTTTCATCCATTTCGTTTTCGCAGGCGCAAGGAAAGGCGATATCACATTTTACACCCCACGGTCTCTTGTCAGGAAAAAAATCAACTTTGAATTTTTCCGCATAATCTTGAACCCTATCATTCCCGCTTATCCGCATCTTCAGCATAAACTTTGTCTTTTCGTCGCTGACGCCATCTTTGTCATAAATAAATCCATCCGGTCCTGAAAGCGTTACAACTTTTCCACCCATTTCAGTCACCTTCTTTACAACTCCCCAGGCAACATTTCCGAATCCGGATACTGCGGCGATTTTTCCATCAATACTTTCCCCCCTCGTTTTAAACATTTCCTCCGCAAAGTAGGCCGCACCATAACCGGTTGCTTCCTGCCGCATAAGGGAGCCGCCCCAATCCAACCCCTTGCCCGTGAGCACGCCCTCAAAAACATTTTTAAGTCTTTTATACTGGCCAAAGAGATAACCTATTTCCCGCGTACCCACCCCAATATCACCCGCCGGAACATCTGTATTCGGTCCGATATGGTTATACAAACCGATCATGAAGCTTTGGCAAAAATTTTCAATCTCGTTATCGGATTTTCCTCTGGGGTTAAAATCGCTGCCCCCTTTGCCGCCGCCTAACGGCAAACCCGTCAAAGCATTTTTAAAGATTTGTTCAAACCCGAGGAATTTTAGAATGCTCAGGGTTACAGAGGAATGAAACCGCAGTCCCCCCTTATACGGCCCTAAAGCACTGTTAAACCCTATCCGATACCCTGTGTTTACTTGGATATGCCCGCTGTCATCTTTCCAGGGAACCCTGAAGATATAAGTTCGTTCAGGCTCTATGATCCTTTCTAAAATCTTCTCTTCTCGGTAAATGGGTTCCCGCTCAATTATAGGACCCAAAGAAAGAAGCACTTCATGAACAGCCTGGATGAATTCTATCTCCCATCCATTCTTTTCTGTAACGGCTTCCAAAACATCTCTCACATAAGAATTAACATAACGCATAATCCCAATTATCCTCTTTGATTAAAAATTTGAGTGCGCTAACAATTTTATAAATTGCCCGCCTTTTTAAAGTGGCTAGCAGTACTCCTCACAGTGCCACACACCCCCCGCCGGAACCGGAAACATACATGATTCTCGACTTTCACAATTTATACAGAGCCCCCTTGATCTTTCCGGTATTTTCTCATCATTACAGCCACCGTTCACACTGGGCGCCCCTGAGGATTTTCTAAAAATATCTTCATTTATAGATGGCGGATCGACGTCAAATTCTTCTTTTGATGGTGGGTAGTCCTCAAACTCTTCACAATACAAAACCGGTGTCTGTACCCGTAGACTATTCTGAAAGGATAAGCAGCTAGGTCGATGATTACAGGTAATACAAATTCCCCAATATTTGTTTACAAAATCCATCACGATTCTCCTAAACACTTATGTGTATCTTTAGCACCCTCATTTTCATTGCTGCGACAGTTTAAATCCAATTCATGGATGAGCAACATATATGCCAGAAGGTGGAGACCCGTGAGAGGCCATCTTACGGATATGCAAAAATTTATTTAGAAGAATCAATAGGTTGAAAGCGCTCGCAGTGAGTTAAAAGCCCGGATCTTATTTTGGATTTGAAAAAATGACCTGTAAGTTGTGGTGGGATTTATCTTTTTAGTTGAAAAATTAGGTGCGAAGAGCGGTTCGTTTCGCCCCAGCGGGGCGAAATTACCCGTTTTCCGGTGTGTTTACCGGTTTTATTCTTTTTAATTTCTCACGAAGGGTTTTCCGATCAACACCGAGAATTTCCGAAGCTTTTGTCTTGTTTCCGTTTACACTCACCAGTACATTGCGTATATGCTCAGCCTCAACTTCAGCCAGCGTCCGGTTTATTTCCATTTTCCGATTAACAGAAAATTTCATCGAAACCGGCAAATCCGCCACTTCAATAAGATCATTGTCTTTTATAACAACCAGCCGCTGAATTAAATTTTCAAGTTCTCTGACATTTCCCTGCCAATGATATTTTACTAAAACCCTCAAGGCGTCATCTGAAAAGCGGGGCACCGATCGGTTCAGCTCTGTTGGAAACTTTTCGAGAAAATAATTAATCAGGAGTAAAATATCATTTGTACGTTCACGTAACGGCGGAATGAGGATATTTATAACATTTAAACGATAATAGAGATCTTCTCGGAAAAATCCTTTGGTGACCAAACTCAACAGATCTTTGTTTGTGGCCGCAATTATCCTTGTATCAACCGTGAAGGCTCGGCTTGAACCAACCATGTATATGGTTTTATCTTCCATCACGCGAAGAAGTTTTCCCTGCAGGTTTAGGCTTGCATCGCCTATTTCATCAAAAAATAACGTCCCCCCGTTTGCGATTTGAAAAAAACCGGCGCGTGAATCTCTAGCTCCGGTAAAAGCTCCTTTTACATGACCGAAAAGCTCACTTTCGATTAGGTTATCGTGAATTGCAGTGCAATTGACCGGAACAAATGGAGCAGAACGACGTTCGCTGGCGTAATGCACCGCGCGGGCCACCAGCTCCTTTCCGGTTCCGCTTTCACCTGAAATAAGAACATTCGCCTTAGTTGATGCCGCTTTTTTAATCAGCTTAAAAACATTTTGCATTTCTGCAGATTCGCCAATAATCCCATAGGATTCGACCCTGAACTTTTTTGATTGATAGGTGCGTTTACGAATCATTTTCTCTTCTATTCGCTCAACGGCTGTTAATAACTCCTTGTCCGTAAAAGGTTTAATCAAGTATTCCTCAGCGCCCTTTTTCACTGCATCCACGGCCCCGTCAATGGAGGGGTAGCCGGTTATCATCATTATTTCAACATCTTCTAAATTCTCTCTCACATGCCTGATCAAATCCAGGCCGCTGATTTTTGGCATCTTAAAGTCGGTGATGACCAGATCGATCGGATTTGCCTCCAAAAAATTTAAGGCTTCCTCCGCGGTTGAAGCAGTAAAGACTTGATAACCTTCAATAGATAGGTTCCTTTGAACCACCTCCAGCGTATACAAGGAATCATCCACGACCAGTATCTTGAATTGCTCGTTCAATTTTTTTTGTTTCACATTATTCCTCTTTGTTTGTTGAGTTTGCGGGAAATTTAATCTCAAACCTTGTACCCTGCCCTATATGGCTGTGGACATCAATTTCCCCTCCATGGGCTACGATAATACCATGGACGACGGACAGACCCAGGCCGGTTCCCTGGTCTACATCCTTTGTCGTGAAAAAAGGCAAAAATATTTGTTTAATGGTCTCTTGGTCCATACCAATTCCAGTATCCTGCACAGTGAAAACGACATGTTCATTTTCGGCTAAGGTCTTTATCGTCAAAGTTCCCCCTTTCGGCATTGCTTGAACAGCATTGATCGCAAGATTAACCAACACCTGGGTTAACTGGGAAGGATCAGCTGTAATTTCCAAAACACTCTGATCCAGCTCCCGTATAAATTCAACCTCAGTTGTTGCGAAACGGGGTTCTATAAAAGATAACGCGTCCTCAATGAGCGTATTTAAGTTCACCCTTTTTTTCTTAGAGGGCATCTGACGACTAAACAGCATGAGTTTCTTTATAATCTCTCTTGCATGGAGGGCAGATTGGATGATGTTTTTTATATCCTTATAAACCTGTTCAGGGAGGTCGGAATTCTTATCGGCAAGCTGGGCAAAGCCAAGGATATTGCCAAGCGGTTCATTTAATTCATGCGCTACGCCCGCAGTCAATTGACCGACCTTTGCCAAACGGTCCGCGTGCCTGAGTTGGCCCTCCAATTCCAACCTTTTATCGTCTGCTTCTCTTTTTTCTATAATCAAAGCAAGTTGCCGGGCGATCGTCTTTAAAAGATTATGTTCTTCCTTGAGAAAAGAAATGGTTTTATCAGTTGATTTTTCTTTCTCTTCCGAATACACAACCTTGACCTTTCCTCGTTTTTTCCCTTGTACGAATACTTTTTCAGATAGCTTGTGTTTTGATTGTTCGTATCCGGCCGTACAGTACAATTGCCTGTCCAGATGTATAGCGGCCGAAGCGATTTCAGGATATTGAAATGCCGGAGGGATAAGAGCTGTAACGGACTGGAGTATTTCTTGCAATGTCACATCAGGATGCTCGACAACTTTTGCCATTCCGTAAAGGCAGGTTAATTCCTTGTTTCTCTCAATTAACTCGAATCTTTCTTTTTTCAATTCGCTCTCGGTTTTGATACGTTCAGAAACATCATATCCCACTGCCAGAACCCCGATGACATTGTCAGCGGAATCTTGATAAATTTTATGGTTCCATTCAATAAAAATTTCGTTTTTATTCTTCTTTAGAATTCTATTAACATACTGTGGCGTTTTCCCCCTGATAATCATATTGCGGAAATATTCATATGAAGATTTTCTTTCTTCATGGGAAATAAAAATATCAAACCAATTCTTACCCTTTATTTCTGAAATTGAATATCCGGTAATATCTCGAGCATTAGGTGTAATATCAATTATTTTTCCATCTGGATCAAGCGCCAAGACCATTGTGGAGCTCGTTTCAATGACGGCATCACAAAAATCGGCTATTTTGTGAAATTTCATTTTTACCTCGTAAAAAAGTATTTCTTTATGGGAAATAATGAGGCTGGAAGCATAGAGACTACCTTCATGTGGAAATCATCGATCATGGAGTTATGCCCGGAGTCCGGCCGACCCAATGCAATAGGAAACCAGACTCCGGGCGTCACCCTCATCGGGTGAACTCTAATCAAGGGACAAAGTGCAAAAAAAATTGTTGGTGAACCTGGAAAATCAGAAGCGTTTTGAGGTAGAATCCGGGTTCGCCGTTTCACCCCGGCAGGGTGAAACTGAATCCATTTTATAATCGATGATGCGGTTGTTGCAAGATCATTCTCATTTTCGTTTATTCTCGGACATTCGGCTTCTTACCCATTAGTCACTTCACCTTCCGGGTTTATTATGATTGTGCGGTTCGCACGATCCGCTAACGCTTTAGAAAGCTCGTAAGTTTGTAGCCAGTCGTTTATCTCCTCAGTATTTCGGTTGAAGAAAAATGCTCTGTTAATGATCGTGCAATAATTTTCCGCCGTACAGAATACTTGAAATTTTGGCGCCATTCGATCGTAATCATAACCGACTCTGATGTTACATTCTGGAAATTCATCTTCAAAGTATTTATGAACGACACTGATTTTCTCTTGGTCTATTTCAGCCATGCGCGTCCCCTTTCAAAACAAGATTAGCCGCGCAACCCATTCTTTCTGCCTTTTGATTCGGCGGATTGCAGTTGTCAGGCTCTATTTCATCACCCCAGCTAACAGCGCCCGATCAGAAGCGTTGTTCACTCCTGACTTTCTTGATAATTCTCTCTCTTGATAATAATGAACCTATGCAATAGAGCACACACAGCTATGCATATGAGTAGAATCAATGCCAAGTAAACAGCGCCCAGAAATGCCTGACTAAATGTCCAGATGCACTCTATGATATGATTTCCAAGGTTAACCATATTACTACTTTCATTGTGTATGATACCGTTGCTGCTTTCATTCAGTTTCGCAGAAAGCTCTTAACCCGCCGGATCCTTCTATTTCAGACACCATTCTCATTCACCGTTTGGAAGATATTTTAAAAAATTGGTAATTCGCGGTAGCATTGTGTTTTTCTTCTACAGAAATCCGTTTGTCGATCTCGCCTTTCCTGCGCCGAATAATATAATCAGTATTAATTTTAGTGGGCTTCGGACTTTTCTCTGCTTGGTATTGTTTGCTGAGTTTAAGCATTTCTCGAAGTTTTATTTCTAACGCCTTTACTTTCGATATCTCCATTCAAATCTCCAATTTGTCTATTTCACAAAACATCAATACCTCTTTGCCATTCTGAATAAGAGATTTGTTTCATATCCTTTAAACCACATTCAGGAATCCAACCAATGTAGGGGCTCGTAATATAACACTGCTGCCCTGAATAGGGACCCTCGGCAGCTCGCCATCCCTTAAATAATAATAACTTTTTGCCTATCAATTTTTCAACTTCAAGATTTGATAGTTTTACATTTTGGGGTTGGAAAGTAGGATCATAATACATCCATTATCTCCTTTCGGATTTCTTCGTATTTAATACGTGAAATGTTTACCAGATTTTTCAAATCACTTTCAGGTGCATAGTTGATAAAAGGGGTCGCCGTGTAGTAATGCCGCCCTTTATTCGGTCCTTTGGTCTCTTGCCACCCGTATTGAAGAGGGATTTCCTTTCCCACAAACTTTCTTATTTCAGATTTTAGGCCTTTTATCTGGGATGGTTGGTATATCCCTGCGTAAAACATAGAAAACTCCTATAGGCAAACTGCATAAGGAAATGAGATCCTGTCTAAATACAAGGTGTTGATCGGAGCAATTATATAATGCTTGAATAATTCGGCTGCTGTCCTAGGATACCAAACGAAAATCTACCACAGACCGGGTACTCGGATTAATGAGTACAGCTCTCGCCGAACCCGCCGTTTTTAAACATAATCCTGGGGAAACACCTATTAGTGCCAGCAAATTGTGTGCCACAGGAGAAAGTGGCTTTTTTCTCTAAAGAAATCGGCAGGAAAATTATTCGAGTTACACTTGACTTTTTTTCTCTGATTTCTCTATAAAGCCGACAGTTGATAAAAATATCCTTTAGATAGACACCACGATAGAGGTTCGGATGATGTGGAAGGGCTTGACCCTGCGTGGCCGGATTTATACAATCTTAACAGCGCTCGTTATTATCACTCTAATGGGCGGTCTGGTCATGATCTGGTACACTTATCGAATGGAAGGGCTCCTGACTTCCATTATTGATAAAAATCTGGCAGCATATCAGGCGGCAGAAGGATTAGAGGCTGCCCTTGTGAATCAAAAAGGGTTTGTTTCATATTATTATCTGGACGGTAATCCCGATTGGCTGCGGCAGCTGGGCCAATACCGGCAGGTGTTCAAGGAGCGACTCGAAACCGCCCGGCAGATTTCAAAAACCGATGCCGAACTAAAGATTATCGATCAGATTCATTTCGCCTATGAATCCTATGTGGCGGACAAGGACCGCGTCATTGTCTACTACCGGGATGGAAAGCGTGACATCGGCGCCGGTCTGCATCAGCAGGTCCGGCGTCGATTTTTTGAAATCCTCAATGCGTGCGAAGCATTAAAAAACATCCACACGGACCGCATCTCCCATTCGCGCCAGGTCAGCCATCGCCAGGCCCGGCATCTGAGATATATCGCTGTTTTTGCGCTGGTGACGGCTTTCGGGCTGGCCGTGGTGCTGGCCGGCGTCCTTGTTTTACAGATACTCGGCCCGATTCGCCGATTGTCTGAAGAGACCGATCGACGCGGACATCCCGTGCATTCCGTCGATGAAATCAAAACGCTCAGGCAGCGGGTGGAAGGACTGCTTGAAGATGTGGACCACACCCAGTCGGAGTTGGAACGCAGCCGCGAACACCTCCTTCAGGCAGAAAAAATGGCCATGGTCGGAAAACTGGCTGCCGGTATGGCGCACAGCATTCGAAACCCGTTTACTTCGGTGAAAATGCGCCTGTTTTCCTTAAGTCGTGGCCTTGATTTGAATGAAACGCAAAAAGACGATTTTAATGTCATCGCTGAAGAAATCCGACACATCGACCAGATTGTTCAAAATTTCCTCGAATTTTCAAGACCCCCGAAACTCAATATGCAGACGATATGTCTTTCTACGGTGGTGGACAATGCATTGCAGTTGCTGGAGCATCGATTAAAATCCTACGACGTTGATATCATAGTAAGTCGAAACCAATTCATGCCCTTAGTTGAAGCTGATCCGGAACAGTTGAAAGAAGTGCTGGTCAACATCATCGTGAATGCCTGCGAGGCAATGCCAACAGGAGGGACGGTGACCATAGAAGAAGAGGTCATTACTGAACGGCATGGGCAAACCGCCATAGTTCGCATTTGTGACACAGGCCCCGGAATTCCCGAATCGATCCGAGAAAGGGTTTTTCAACCTTTTTTTACCACCAAAGATGAAGGAACAGGCCTCGGCCTCAGTATCGCCAGCCGAATCATTGAAGAACACGGAGGACGGCTGAATGCAACCGCCGAAGACGGCAAGGGGGGTTCATTTGTCATTGCACTGCCAAAAAAGGAAAACACGTCATGAGCACCATATGGATCATCGACGACGATGATCAGTTGCGAATAAGTTTCCAAAGGCTTCTCACTGAAGAGGGGTATCATGTGGAAAGTGCCGCATCAGGCGAGTCGTGTCTAAAGATGATACAAAAGAAGCTTCCGGATCTGATTATCCTTGACGTACGGTTGCCGGGGATTAACGGCTTAGAAACGTTTAAGGAGATACACAAAATCGATCCAAAGCTTCCGGCAATCATCATGACCGCATACGGCACCACAGAGACGGCCATTGAAGCAACTAAACTGGGGGCATTCGATTATATTCTGAAGCCGTTTGAAATCCCTGATATGCTCGTTCTTATTGAACAGGCGATTGAAGCCGGTCGGTTTATGCGGTCTCCGGTGGGGTTGAACACCCCCCCTGATAAAGCCGCACAGGATGCCATCATCGGCAGGAGCGGCGCCATGCAGGAGGTTTATAAGGCGATCGGGCGAGTTTCCTCAACAGGCGCAACGATATTGATTCGGGGCGAATCCGGGACGGGGAAAGAACTGGCAGCCCGGGCCATCTATCAACACAGTCCGAGAGTGAACAAACCGTTTCTTGTGATCAATTGCGTTGCCATTCCGGAAACCTTGCTGGAAAGTGAACTGTTCGGTTATGAAAAGGGGGCCTTCACCGGCGCTACCCATCGGCGTGTGGGGAAAATCGAACAAGCAAATCGCGGAACCATATTTTTAGACGAAATCGGAGACATGCCGTTCAGCCTTCAGGCCAAGATACTGAGGCTGCTCCAGGAAAAAAGCATTGAACGCTTAGGTGGCCGGGAAATGATTCCCGTGGATGTTCGAATTATTGCTGTAACCAACCGGGACCTGGAAGCGGCGATTGAAGAAGGCCGGTTCCGCGAAGATCTCTATTACCGCCTCAAGGTTATTACTATCTGGCTTCCCCCCCTGTCCGAACGACCGGACGATATTCCACTTCTTGCAGAATATTTCCTTGCCCGGCATTCAGCCGATGCGGGAATCGATAACCCCGGGATTGCGGAAGAGACCTTGACACGACTCACCCGTTATCCCTGGCCCGGCAATGTTCGAGAGCTTTCCAATACCCTTCAGAAGGCATTAATATTCAATCGGGGGGCTCCCCTAACCCCGGAAGAAATCGATCAGGTTATTATTAAGAAGCAACCTGCCAAGGGCGAAGATGAGAACAGCGGGGATGATATTTTAAAGGAATGGATACACCGGGAATTGACCCTTCATGCCAGGGAAAATATGTTTGATGCCTGTACGGATCGATTTGCCGGCTTGATCATCAGTCAAGCGTTGAATCTCACGGGCGGCAACCGTTCCCGTGCAGCCAAACTTCTGGGTCTCTCCCGACCCACTTTGCACTCGAAGATAGAAAAATACGGCCTCAAACTTGAGACTTCCATCAAAGAAGACAAGCTGAAATATCGTCCATTCGATTAGCCCGACCGGATGAGCAGCAGAGGCCGGTCGACACGATGCAGAATACCGGCTGCCACACTGCCGTAAAACACCCTGGATAATCCGCCTCGGCCATGGCTGGCTAGGGCGATGAGGTCTGCGCTCTCGCGTTCAGCAGCGTTAATGATTGCCTCTACCACAGGGCCATGGGCAGTGAGGGTTCGGGCTTCGATGCCTTTCTTGCGAAACTCCCCTTTGAGACCCTCTAGATAAACTTCAACCTGCTCCGCCTTCTCATCGAATTGGTCTTGCTCAACGTAAATATATTCAGGTCCCACGAAATTCAGGGTTTGTTCGATCACCTGCAGGAAAAGCACCTTTGCGTTGTATCGCCGCGCTGCTTCTTCCAGGTGAGGCAAGATTGCCTCCGCTCGTTTCGATCCATCTAATGGTGCCAAAATGGTTTTGTACATAATCGCCTCCTCTCCACTGAGTTATACGTGCAAAATCGTTTTTATTCTTATTTAAGAGCACAAAGCATGCCATTGCTTATCCTTGGAATTCGGGCTTCCAGGTCCAGGTTTCGGGTTTCAGGAAGTCATCTTCTTTTACACTCTGTAAAAAATTTAAACACCCACCACCCCTGGATGTCATTGCCTATAAGGCGGCATATTTAAAAATAGGTTAAATTTCAGGTTGTTAACCTCTTCTGGCTCTAAACGGCACCCTTGGCACACCCCTTGCGTTTATGCATGTATAGGCCGGATTGAAGAACCGAAAAATCCGCCCTGAACCCTATTGCATTGGAAAGGAGGTATTGCCATGTTAGTAAAGGATTGGATGAGCCGGCCGGTGGTTACCGTAGACGAAAATAACTCCATGCAGACCGCAACCATTTTGTTGAAAAAGCATGAAATTCGAATGCTTCCGGTCATGAAAAACAACAAACTTACCGGGATCATCACAGATCGGGATCTGAAAAAAGCTTCGGCTTCCGAAGCCACCACTTTGGAAATTCACGAACTCCTGTATCTCCTTACAAAAATCAAAGTTAAGGATATTATGACCAAAGATCCCATAACCATACCGGTTGATTATACTGTCGAGGAAACTGCAGAACTGTTGTTAAAACATAAAATCAGCGGGGCGCCTGTGCTAGATAAAGAGAGCGCGGTTGTGGGCGTAATTACACAAACCGATCTTTTTCGGGTGATCGTCTCTTTGACCGGAGTAGGGAAAAAGGGCATCCAGTTCGGTTTCAAACTGGAAGACCGACCGGGTTCCATCAAAGAGGTTGCTGATGTGATTCGCGAATACGGGGGTAAAATGGTTAGCATACTCACTTCATACGATGGTGCGCCGGAAGGATACCGTTGGGCGTATATCCGTATGCACGAAATTGACCGTTCGAGAATTGAAAATCTCAAACAAGACTTGTTAGAAAAAGCACCTTTGCTTTATATGGTAGATCACCGTGAAGATCGAAGAGAAATCTATTGAAGAAGGGTTCGAATCAAACGGATACCCGCATCGGGTTATTACCGAAGACGGCGTCGAAGTATTTATCCGCCCCGTTCGTCCGGATGATGCCGATATGCTGCGGGCGCTTTTCAAATCACTTTCTCCCCAAAGCATCTATTTTCGCTTTTTTGCCCCGATTAAGGATTTTCCGGATCATATCCTGGAAAGGTTTGTAAGGATCAATGAAGACTATGAAATCGCATTAACCGCCCTCGATCAATGCGGAAAGATGCTCGGCATGGCATGTGTCGTCATTTTGAAGGACCGAATTCATGCTGAATTCGGCATTCTTGTTGGAGATGCCTGGCAGGGTAAGGGGGTCGGGGCGGAGTTGCTGTTGCGATGTCTGATTTTAGCAAAAAGGAAGCAAGTCCATGTTGTTTGGGGAAAGGTCTTGCCGGAAAACACAAAGATGCTGGCCCTGGGACAAAAATTAGGGTTCACTAAAAAACGGGCTTCAGACGCTAACGAGTATGAATTGACCATCGATCTACGATCGCTTCACGTGTGAAAGGTCTTGGAAATTCCATTACCTCTTTGACCCATAAATCATATTCAATTGTTTTATCGAATAACCCGGTTTTGGTTTAGAAAGTGCTTCCGAAATTAATACTCTTTCGGCATTTGATTGAGTTGAGCCAGGGTAAAAACCGGACCGTCTTTGCAGACAAACGCTTTTCCGATATTGCACCGGCCGCACATCCCGATGCCGCACTTCATGCGGTTTTCCAACGACATGATGATATGATCCGAATCGTATCCCAGATTGTCTAAAACCGGTTGCGTGAACTTGATCATGATCGGCGGCCCGCAGACAATGGCATAGGTGTCCGCATTTCCCGGCGGCGCTTTCTGCTCGGTGATGGTCGGCACAAAACCGGTGTTGTATTTCCAGTCCGGATCATCGGTGGCATCCACCGTGATATGGACGTGAATATCATCCCGTTTTTCCCAAGCCTGGATTTCCTCCTTGTAAAGCAGCATCCCCGGCGAACGGGCCCCGTAAATGACGTGGATATCTTTAAATCGCCCCCGATTTGCAGGATCCAGCATAAGCACAATGGAAGAACGAAGGGTCGTAAAGGCAAACCCGCCGCCGATGATCACGATATGTTTACCCTCCATGCCATCCCAGGGAAAACAGTTTCCCAGGGGCCCCCGCACTCCCATGAGGTCACCCGGCTTCATGGCATGTAGATAGGACGAAACCAACCCCACCTTGTTGACGGTAAACATGATAAAGCCCTTTTCGGTGGGAGAGGAGGCGATGCCGATGGGTATCTCTCCCTTTCCGGTGACGGACAGCTCTGCGAATTGACCGGAGGTGTATGAAAACCTTTCTTCATCCTCTGGATTCAAGAACACAAATTTAAACGTCTTTAGATTCTTGTCTTCGGTCTCGATGAGGATGTCATCAATGCGAACCGGATATGGCAGATATGGATTTTGCAATGTGTTCCTCCTTCTTAAGGTGTGGGGCATACACACGCGGAAGTATCATAGCTGTTCATCAGGCCGCAGACTTTCCGGATATCGATATTGACCGGGCAGAGTCGCACGCACCGCCCGCACCCCACACACTGGATGCCCGCATCATATTTGTCCACAAAATACTTGAGCTTGTGCATGAATCGCTGCCGCACCCGGTGGATCTTTGTACTTCTGGGATTATGACCGGAACCGTGCAGGGTAAAAAGCGGATACATACAACTGTCCCAATTGCGCATCCGTTTGCCGGACTGGCCGTGGGTTTCGTCTTGGATATCAAAGCACCAACAGGTCGGGCAGGCATAGGTGCAGGTGCCGCAGTTGATGCAGGAGAATGCGATCTCTTCCCAGAAAGGCGCTTCATAAAGTGCTGTGGTTTCGACCTCCCTCAGTCGGTCCGTCTTTACAAAAGACCGAATCTTCGCCTCGGCCGCCTGTTTCTGATCCGCCAATCGACCATCCATACCCATCTCTTCTTCAACAGCGTTCCAGCCTGCGGCGCCGGCCAGATGCGCGCCCTTTTCCGTCAGTATATTTGCCGCATATTCTTCGCCCATATCGATCAGCAGGATATCGAGTTCTTCTTCATGAAACGGTCCGCATCCGGAAGTGGTGCAAAAACAGGTACTGCAAGGGTCGTTGCAGGCAAGCCCCACAAATGTGGTGGCTGCATAGGCATTGAGCCAGTAAGGATCTTTGTACTCCGGTGTATCAAAGTTTAACTTTACCAATTGAAACGCTTTGGCATCGCAGGGTCGGACGCCCACCACCGCCCGGGAAATCTCCCCGGCTTCGACCGGCTTCATGATATGATGGTCTGCCTGCTTTTCATCCAGGCTGTATTCGAACATGGGGTGAGATTGCGGATGCACGATCGCTTTGGGGGAAAGACGGGTATTGAGGCAGTTTAGATCCGGTTGTTGGCCATCCTGAAGCGGTTGATACGTATGAAACCCCTGGTCCTCCTTTACCGGGCCATACACCCGGTATTGATTTTTCAACCGCTCCAGCCCGTCGGCCCAGGTTTTCTTGTCAATCTTGATTATCTTCATGCGGTTGCCTTTCCCAAACACCAAACACTATTTTATAAAATTATCCGGATCGTCAGGCCGATAAACATCCAAAGGCGGACGATCGTCAAGGGAAAGCCCGGCTTCCCAGTTAAACAGTTCCAAACAATCCTTTTCCAGCTTCTTTGTAAAGAGCCTTACTTTTATCCCCACCGGGCATGCGCGTTCGCACGCGCCGCAGTCCGTACACCGCCCGGCGCAATGATAGGCCTTGAGAAAATGGAAGGTCTCAACGTCAACAGGATCCTGTCCCTTACCGACCCACTGCGGGCGCGATTCATCCACAAAACAGGTGGGGCAGTAACACAACGGACAGGCATTTCTGCAAGCGTAGCATCGGATGCAGGTTGACAGCAGATTACTGAAAAAGTCTTTTTTTTCAGACGGCGGCATCGATTCGATCTTACGGATATCTTCATACCGGTCGACATCGGCCTGCTCTTCGACAAGGTCTCCGGCCAGCTCATCGTAAATCACCGGATTCCGATGAATGCAGATCCGGCAGTTTTCCTGAAGCACATCGGTTTTCGGAAAACGCTTTTCCGTCCCTTCCCCCTTTACGATAACGGTATCCGTCTCCTCAAAGACGTCTTCGATCTCGCCGCCAAACCGGTCGGCAATCCGACGTTTGTCCACCATTCCCCGGCACGGAATCCCGATGATATAGAGCTGTTCTCTCTTAATCTTGTTTTCGATGATGTGGGTAACAATATTTCGAGAGTCGCACCCTTTGGCGATAATACCTATTTTTTCCTTCCTGTCGGTCAGGTAGTTCGCAAGATTGATCCCGCAGTTGCTGTCCCACACCAGATGGACGGTGTCGGCAGCCCTTCGCGCAAAACAGGGTTCATTCATCATGGGCAGGGTTCCCTTTCGGAAACCGATGACCATATCCACCTTGCCGTCTGCTAAAAGCCGTTCGGATATCTCTTTGATCCGGTCGATACACTCAGACATGCTCAGCTACCTTCATATCATTTTTCACAAAATGAATATTGGGGCCTAAGGCTTTGACCGCCTCGGTGACGGATTTGGCCGTTTCAGCGAATTTGGTGGATTCGGCAGATGAGATCCAAGAAAAATGAAGGCGGCCAGGCTCGATCCCCATATGTTCCATCAGATTTTTAAACAGAGCGAATTTTCGACGTGCGTAATAATTACCTTCCAGGTAATGGCATTCTCCCGGATGTCACCCGGAAACCCAGACGCCGTCAGCGCCCTCCCGGATCGCTGCCAAGAAGAATTTCGGGCTCATCCGGGCCGTGCAGGGTATGCGGATCACCCGGATGTTGGCCGGGTACTCCATCCGACTCACACCAGCCAGATCCGCCGCCCCGTAACTGCACCAATTACACAAGAAACTTACAATTGTGGGTTCCCAATCAGGCATTGCAAATATCTCCTTTTTAACAACCGTCTCCACTGAATAAATACGGAAAAAGCGTACGCGCTTTACATCGCTGCTCTTTTTAATGCAAAAATCTGTGAAAAAATCTGATCGTTATCAAAGCCCTTCAGATGGATGGCGCCGGATCGGCAGGATGCGCTGCACAGGCCGCATCCTTTACACAAGGCGGGCTGGATTTCCGCCTTGCCGCTTTTTTCATTAAATTGTGGCGCGGAATACGGGCAGATCGACACGCAGACGCCACAGGTGCTGCAACGGATTTGATCCACGGCGGCGACCGTGCCGCTTACCGAAAGCTGCATTGACGCCAGGACGGTAACGGCCCTTGCCGCTGCGGCCAGAGCCTGTGTAATGGATTCATCCACGGGTTTCGGGGCGTGTGCGATCCCGCAAACGAACACCCCGTCTGTTGCAAAATCAACGGGCCGGAGTTTTACATGGGCTTCCACAAAAAAGCCGTCATCATTCTGAGGCACTTTATAAAACCGGGCCAAGGGATTGTCTTTTTCCGAGACGATGGCGGAAGCCAGAACCAAAAGATCCGGCAGGATTTCCATCTGTTTTTTCAGTACGGTGTCGGTGAAGGTCAGTCGCAAGTCGGCTTTATCAACGGTTGCATCGAGGGTTTTGTCAGAATCGTAGCGGATAAAAGCGATTCCACCGGCACGCGCCTGCCGGTAAAGATCCTCTCGCAATCCATACGGTCGCATGTCCCGGTACAAAACATAAACGTTCATATTGGGATTGCTCTCCTTGAGCGTAAGCGCGCTTTTGATGGATTGGGT
>Ga0180009_10003656_pt1 | contig 17387 bp, 14 predicted proteins | sample OS_PC_MetaG_FD_123537 | JGI IMG/M metagenome (GOLD analysis project Ga0180009, IMG submission 123537) | Groundwater microbial communities from the Aspo Hard Rock Laboratory (HRL) deep subsurface site, Sweden - OS_PC_MetaG | ecosystem: Environmental > Aquatic > Deep subsurface > Groundwater... | reverse complement strand
CAAACGAATTAGAGGGCAAACCATAACTTTTAATCATTAATAAATTTCGTAATTGAAAATTTATCATTGATAAAAGATAAAAAACACTATCGCCTTTTTCCAAATGTTTTTGAATCAATTCAAGGGTTTTACTTTTTTCTTTTTTTGCCAATGTCTCAATGGTCTTAAAAATATCGGTTTCTATTTTGGGTTTCACTAAAACTTTTACATCCTCTGCTGAAATTTCATTCTTTCCAACATTGTAAAGACAAAGTTTTTCTATTTCATTAGAGAGCCGCCAAGTATCATTGCCCACAAAATTAATTAAATGGCTCAAAGCAAGTTCTTCAATTTCCATTTTGCGTTTTTTGAATTCTTCTTTAACCCAGTCATTTAATTTTTGTGTTTTTAGTAAATCAAATTTTTCCCATTCGCTTTGTTTTTTCAGAAAAAGAGCGAATTTATCGCTCTCTAATATTTTTTCATCCTCGTAAAAAAGAATTATGTCTTCCGCGTTTTTAAAAAATTGAATATCCTTTTTAAATTTTTCTTTAAATTCAGAATTTAAAAAAGTATTAGTTAAAATCGCTAATTTTTTCCCATTGAATATTGACGACTGCTGAATTTCATTTTTAAAATCTTCAAAGTTTGTTTCCTTAAAATCAAATTTTTTGAAATTCAATCCATGTTGATGAATTTTTGTATAACGCTCAACAATTTCATTCAATTTTTGACGAGAGCGATAAGTATCGGGACCATAAATAAAAATAATCATTTTTTAAAAAATTTTTAACAATAAACCCCAGACATTTGGGTGAGGTATTAAATCCCTCACCTTTTTCCCGAAGGAAAAAAGGTGAGGGATAAACCCCCTTCAAGTGTCTGGGGTGTATTTTCTGCACTCGCCTCGCCTCGCTGGAGCTACGGCGAAGCGGGTCGGGAAAACAAAAATCTTGCCCTGTTAAATTTGTAAAACAACTATTTAACAGGGTGAATTTTTGTTTTCCCTCGCTTCGTTTGAAAATAAAAAAGCAATGGTTAAACACCAAAACTCAAAATCAACCTTGCAGGGATTCTCGCCCCTTAGGCGATCCAGCAAAACTTAAGGTCGCAGGCATTTATCTCAATGTTCCCCTTATTTTCTCAATGATTTCGTTCGGAGTAAAATGAGCCTTGACCAAATAATCAACCGCTCCCAACTTTAATCCTTTTTCTATATCTTCTCTTTGCCCTAAATTAGAAAGAATAAATACCGGTACCTGCGCCAAATTTATATCTTCCTTCATTTTGCTTAAAACCTCAAACCCATCTATGCTTGGCAAAATTAAATCTAACAAAACCAGGTCCGGCTTTACTTCCTTCATTTTTTTCAAACCCTCTTCTCCATCCATAGCTTCTGATATTTCAAAATTTTCCTGAATGAGTTTTCTGACAATAAGTTCTCTTAAAAATTTATCGTCTTCAATGATTAGTATTTTTGACATAAAAATTTACGATTAATATGCAGGCCATTATTCCTGCATTGTTTACACTCGCAGATTATTGCGACCATTTTAACCAATCTGCTTTTTAACTTTTTCAATGACTTCTTCGGGATCAAATTCGGTTTTTATCAACCAATCCCTTACTCCTAATTCTTTAGCTCTATCCAACTCAACTGGTTGGCCAGAATTAGAAATAATAATTATTGGAATATCTTTAAAATCGTCTTCTTTTTGCAGTTCCTCCATTACCTCAAACCCTCCCTTTTCCGGCATAACAATATCAAGCAATATCAAATCAGGATTTATTTTTTTTACTTTTTCAAGCCCCTCCACTCCATTTTCGGCAATAGAAACTTCATATCCCTCTAATTCTAATTTTTTCTTCAAAATGTTATATAATAATTCCTCGTCTTCAATAATTAAAATTTTTTTAGCCATGTATATTATTAAGTTACGAAATTTTCACAATCTACATTATTCCACGCAATTATCTGTATAATGCTCGGAGATTTTGCGGAAAGACGCGGAATGTGATTTTCATAATTCAAAGATATATTTATTTTTTTGACCTTTACCCCTCACCTTTTTTCTTAAGAAAAAAGGTGAGGGGTTTAATACCCCACCAAATATCCGGGGTTTATTTTTAAATTTCTAATTGCTCTCGCTACTCACTACCCACTACCCACTACCCACTACCCACTATGCCTCTATTCTACTATTCAAATCAAAAAAAACAAGAACCATTATAACTATAATTGCCTTCACGCCAATACATTGGTGCGGCAAGCTAATATGGAAAAGCGCAATAAAAAGTAGTCCCTTTGTTTTTCGATGATTCAAACCAAATTTTGCCGTTATTGGCTTCAATTATATTTTTAGCGATAAAAAGACCTAAGCCAGTGCCATCAGTTTCTTCCCTCACAGCGTTTTCCCCTCTAAAAAACTTTTTAAAAACTTTATTTTGCTGGTCATTGGGAATACCAATCCCAGTATCTTTAATGGAAATTAAAATTTGTTTTTGCTCTTTTAAATTTTCAACAGAAACCTTAACTGTTCCACCTGGATTTGTATAAAGAACAGCGTTATCTATTAAATTATGAAAAGCCAAAGAAATTTTTTCAGCATCCAATTTTATTTTCGGCAATTCTTGTTCGGGTTTTTGAAATTCAAATTTCAATTTATTTTTTATAGCTATTTGTTCAAATAAAACAACTACTTTTTCCAGTATTTCAATTACATCATGTTCTTGAACTTTATAAAGAAATCTTCCCTCTTCAATCCTTGCGACATTTAAAAGATCATTGATTAATTTTATCATTCTTTCATTGCTCTGATATGTTTTTTCCAAAAGTTCTTTTTGCTCTCCAACAATTTTTCCCACATCCTCGTCTAAAATCATTTTTAATGTCCACTTTATGGCGGAAAGCGGAGTTCTCAACTGATGAGCGGCAATGGAAACAAATTCTGTTTTTAGCCGCTCAACAGTTTTTTCTCTCGTAACATCTCTTAAAATAACTAATTTCCCGATATTTTCTTTTTCCCCTTTTATGGGAATAACAGAGACCTCCAAAATTAAATTTGTGTTTAATGGCAAAATTTCACGATAAAGTATTTTTACTTCTTTTCCTAAAATTTTAAGCAAAGGAATTAAGCAAGGAATTTTTTCTAAGTCCTCAATGCTCTTCCCTGTTAATATGGTTTCTTTAGTGTCAAAACCAAAAAGCACTGGGATATTGGGGTTTATTGAAGAAATTTTATTTTCTTTATCAAAAAATAAAAGACCTTCGGGAAAATTTTCAATAATAGCAGAAGTTTTATTTTTTTCTACTTCAGCGACATTTCGAGCGCTTTCAACATCTTCCAAGATATTCATTAATGCAATCCTTGTTTTTTCCAAGCTTATGGTTTTTTCTTTTATTTCTTGAAGTTCTTTTTCTCTTTTTTCTTTAAGCTCAGACAAAGCCAAATCTCTTCTTATTAACATTTTGGCAATTCTATCCAATTCTTGAAGTTCTTTTTCTTTTTTTAAAAATTTATCCATAACAATAGAAAATACAAAGAAGCAATTACAAGGAAACAAATAATTTTCAAATCCCAATTTTCAATTGCAACCCTACGGGGAGTCGCTAAAAGCGACAGCAATGAATTTTCAAATCATAATTTTCAAACTTCTGCTCGCTACGATATCTTTTTATTGTTTGAAAATTAATTTACCCGCCTAAATTTTTTTACCCAGCTGATTTTTTTTAAAATTTTTGGAGGGTGAAAAATTTTGGCGGGTAAATTGGAATTTCATTGCTGTCTCGCCATAGCGGGACTCCCCGTAGGGTTGCAATTGGTGCTTGAAAATTGGAATTTTATAAGCGGTAACTTTGCCTAACTGCGATAGACAAGCAAATGTAGATAACATAGAATTAATGCCTTCTATTCCCCCAATACCAGCAAAGCTATGGTTTCATTATGAAACACTGATTGACACTCTTTCCCAATTTTTCCCTCCAATGGCGCTTGCTCTCCATAAGTGTAAAATCCAATCAAGGGCGTATCTTTTCCTAAAATATCTTGGATAGCTTCTATTTCCTCTCCGACTCTTGAACCCAAAAGCTTGTGGCGCGCCATGCAATTAAAAACAAAAACTGCTTTTGGTTTGCCATTGATTTGAGAAAGAGCCATTTTTGCCGCTTCCTTTGCCGCGGCAATTGCTTTATCCGGATCTCCCAACATCAGCCGTATTTCTGAACCTTCTGGAATTTCAGCTGCGCAAGTAATTTCTTTTTTCTCATTGGCAATAACCACATCGCGAAGTAAAAATTCCGAGCTTCCCTTAACGCTCATTCCTAAAGGATAAGTATAAGCCATTCTCGCAATCGGCTCTTTGATTAATTCTTCCGCTTTTTTGCCGAAATAATCTTCGTAAATGCAAAGAGCTGGCCGATTATCAATTTCAATCAATTTCCCGCCTTCTGACTTAGTCGCTTTCATTGGCAATCCAATTGGCTCCCAGCCATGCCGAACCCCTATTCCAAAAGAAAAATCGCCTGTAAGCCCTACTCCTATTATTGACTTGGTCAAAATTTGCTCATTGCAATATTGATATGTCTCCTTAAAAAGGAAATCATCGCCAGCTGAACCGCCTATAATTGGAAAATTTTTTCCAAGGGTTTTTTGAATTCCCCGAACCGCTGCGGCGCCGTTTTCAGCTAAGCCATCTAAAAAAGTCATTAATAAAGATGGCAAAACTTTGGCTCCCTTTTTTATTTTTTCAGCAGCTTTTTTACCTGCTTCAAAAGAATCTTTGTCCGTGTTTGTTCCTATCCCAATAGTAAAATCAATTTTGTCGCTGTAAAGAGCCATAGCAACAACATGTTTTGTCGCTGGTCCCTGATTGGTAATTTCTCCCGAAGTACTGCATCCAACCAAGGGAATGTCTTTTGAAATAAATCTTATTCCTTGCAAAAGTTTTTCCTGGTCATAGACCACGCTGGAAAAAACAAAAATTAAATTTGCTTTTCCCTCGGTCTCGTTTAAAGCCGCGGCGCAAGCCTCTTTTCCCGCGCTAAACGAATCAAGGTTATTACTTTTTCCTGTTCCTGCTTTAATCATAAATTTGTTTAATTAATTTTTTTGTTAATTAATTTTTTTCAATTTTCGACCTTTAATTTTTCTCTCTTTTAATTTTAATTTACTTTCAAATTTTTATTTTCAAGCGAAATTAATAATCAAGCGAAACCAGATATGCAATTTTTCTCTTCAAAAAAAATTGCGCTGGCGACTCGCCTCGCTCTCGCCTCGCTGAAGCTACGGCGAAGCGGGTCGCGGGCGAAGCGGGGACGCGGTAATGGGACGATTAATTTACCCTGTTAAATTTGTGAAACAACTATTTAACAGGGTGAACTTAAATAACCCGACTTGTTTTTGAAATAAATACTTTGCGATTGTTTAAAGTGTACTTTATCGGAAAAATTTATCAATATCCAGTCTCATACAAGACTGAGGTTGACAAATGGATTTTTTTCATGTCAACTTTATTTTACATTTTATAAAGTTGCATTTCAAAAGAGAATTTTCCGATCTTTATAAAAAAATGCAGTGATACGATAAAACAATACAAACCAAATAAAAAATATCTTAGATGTTTTATCTATTAGACTTGTTGCCTAATAAGATTTTAGCCATTTTACGAAAAAATTTATGGCTTAAAATCAGTGTTTTTTTGGATTAATTTCCATAAAAATCTAATAAGCAACAAGTCTATTATATAATCGTTTTTATGAAAAGATAATATAATATAAAATTTATGCAAAAACTATTCTTGAGAAAACTTAAAATTACCGATAAAAAATACTTTGCTAAATGGTGGAGAGATAAGGATTTATTAAAACTCACGAGCGGAATTTTAAAACCAATCTCCGACAAAAAAATGGAAAGGTATTTTCTAATAATGCGCGAGAGCAAATCAGATTACCATTTTATAATTACAATTGGCAAAAAAACAATCGGACATATTTCATTGGCTAAAAGAAAAAGAGGTTGGTATGAAACGCAAATTATTATTGGCGAAAAAAAATATTGGAACAAAGGGTATGGCACGAAGGCTATCAATTTACTCATTAACAAAGCAAAATGTTTTGATATCTTAAAAATTTATTTAGAAGTTAGACCCAAAAATACAAGAGCAATTAAAGCGTATGAAAACTGCGGGTTTCAAAAAGTAAGAATTAAAAAATATTCTAAAAATAAATATTTATCACAAACATTAAGGATGGAATTGAAATTAAAAAAGGGGTCACGTCAAAGTTAAGTGAAATAAAGAAGGCATCGTGTTCCATAATCAAGCTTTGCCCCGCTAAGCCCTGTTTAGCGGAGCAAAGTGGAGGAAGTAGTGTCTCTATGCTTATCTTGAAAATTAATACTCTTATTTCAAAAAATCAAGAGCGGTTAAAGCGTAAATTTTTGTCGCGTCAATCACGCTTTGAATTTCCACATATTCATTTTTACTATGCATTCCCTTGCCATCACAGCCAAAATTTATTGCCGGAATTCCTTTATCAATAAACATCCACATATCGCTCCAAGGACCAGATCCTTCTGTAATTGGTTCTCTTTTTAATATTTGCTTGGTATTATTTTTAAGAATTTCAACAATTGATTCTGTTGGTTTAATAAAAACTGCTGGCACATAAACAATTGGAGTTAATTTATATTTTACTCCCAATTTATCAATTCTTTTTCTAATTTCTTTTTCCATAAATTCCTTTGTAATTCCTGGTAAAATTCTTGTATCGCCAAAAGCAATACAAGAATCAGGAACTATATTTATCGCTTTCCCGCCATTGATTATTGTTGGAAATGTTAGAACGTTTTTTCTTCCCGGAAAAACAGGATATTCTTTTGCTGGAAATTTTAAATTCTGCAAAGCATTAATCACCTTGTCCATTTCTAATACAGCGTTTAAACCCTCTTTTTTTTGCTCCCATTCTCTTGAGCCAGTGTGAACAGATTCGCCGAAAACTTCTATTTTAAACCTGTGTCCGCCTCTGTTGCCGATAGTAATTTTGTATGTTCCTGGCTCGCCGATTATTGCCGCATCGCCAACATAACCTTTTTCCAAAAGATAGCGTGTTCCAAAATGAGAGGCAGCCATTGGCTCTTCATCAATCACGAATTGCAGACAAATTTTTCCATTTAATTCTTTTTCAAATTTCAAAAGCGTCTTTGCCATAAAAATATAACAGCAAAGCGCGGATTTCATATCTAAAACGCCAGACCCGTAAAGTTTCCCATTTTGAATAGCGCCAAAAAATGGACCAAAATCCCACTCCCGGACTGGCGGCACGGTATCCATATGACCATTAAAAATGAGCGTTTTCTTTTCTTTTTCTTTTTTCCCAAACTCGCAAACCACATTAGGTCTTGAAGAAGAAATGCCTTCGTATTTTGGCGACAAACCGATTTCTTTAAGTTTGTTAAAAATTAATTCCGCGACTTCCAATTCAATCGGGTCATACGGACTTGATTTTGTTGGGTCGCTCATATTAGGATTAACCGAAGATGTCTGAACTAATTTTTGCAAAAATTCAATCTGCTCTTTTTTTGATTTTTCTATTTCTTCTATAATTTTTAATTTGATATTTTTATCCATAATATTTTCCATATTTTATTTTTCCATTATCGGGCGAAGCGAAAAAAAATGAATTAAGAATTAGGAATAATGAATTAGGAATTCAGCGACAAAAATTTCAAATTAAATTATTACTGGATCGCCCGAAGGGCGAGACTCCCCGTAGGGTTGCAATTGGGATTTGCCTCCCTGCGGGTGATGTCCCGAAGGGACAAAAATTAGGATGATGCCTTTTGTTTTGCTTTTAGTTTTTCAATTTCTCTTTTCAATTCTATCATTTTTAATTCTCTGTTCACGCTTAAACAATGAAATTTTTCTAATTCATCTGTCCGCGCCTGGAACTCTCTGGTTTTTTCTTCAATTCTGTGTTCCAAATTTTCAGTAAGTTCTATCAATTCTTTAGTTCTGGCTTGAACCTTTATTTCCAAAACATTTTTTGCTTCTTCCACAATAGAATGAGATTTTTCTAAATCTTCGACCATTTGATTAAAGGTTTTTCCCAAATTCTCAATTTCATCTCTGGTTTTTATCACAATGCGATGTTTGAAATTTCCTTTTCCAATAATTTCCGCGCCTTTTTTAATCTTCTCCAATTGTTCTGCCACTCCTTTGGAAAAATAATAACAAATAAAAAAAGAAAAGAAAATTATTATTGAAAAAATTATTTCTTTTTTAGCGATAATTTCAGTTAATAATACATTTTTTCCAATTAATTTTTCCAAAATTTTAGTTTCCTCCGTTAAAACAATAATCAAAATAAATATCCCTGCTACAAAAAGCGGGAAAAAGGTCAATCCAAAAATTTTTCTAAAAAATCCTTTGAAAAAATTAAACATATTTTTTATTTTCAAACGGAGTGAGTAAAAACAAAAACATGCCCGTTAGATAATTTTACATTTTACTAGGGCGAAGTTTTTGTTTTTCCGACCCGCTTCGCCGAATCGAGGCGAGACGAATGCCAAAAATACACCCCCGACATTTGGGTGAAATTTAATACCCTACCCAAATGTCTGGGGCTTATTTTAAATCAAAAATAAATCTTTCAAAACCAACGGTATTCAACCAATAGTTATTAGGATTATTTTTGAGAAATTTTTTGATTTCTTTTCTTTGCGTGTTTATTTTGTCGCCGTGTCTGTTATTGCTCAATAGAATATTAGAATATTTACCGTCTAAAAATGAAATATAAGAAATTTTATTTTTTTCAGTTAGTCCTAAAATTTCTATTAACTCTGAAATCTGTTTATCCTGTCCGCCGCCAGAAGTGTTTAAATGTTTAGCTTCGCAAAGTAAAATTTTATCTTTTGCCTTAATTATCAGGTCAAGTGTTTTGTTTTGCTTTTTGGTTTTAATTTTTATACTTAATTTTTCACGGACATTTTTTAAACTAAATTTTTTAGAAAATTTTACGACACAATAATTAATTTTAAAAAATTCATCCCAGTCAAAAACTTCTTTGAATCCTTGTTTTCTCAAAATATGAATGAGTTTGTTTTCTCCGCACTTTCCCTTTTTGCGGGACGAGTTCGTATCCAATATCGCTTGCACCCATTCTTCCGGCGCTATTTCGTTTAACACTCTTTTTGCAAAATATCTTTCAGTGATTTTTTTAAGTAAATTTATTTCATTTTTAACTTCGCAGATAATGTTATCGCAAGCGTTTACAAAACAAGCAAATTCAGAGCAGTTGGAATATTTGCCTATAATTTTAGATAACTCTAAAAAATATTTATCAACCACTGCTGATTTTTCTTTTTTACCCCGCAAAGTTCTTATGGTGATTAAAATATTTTTTATTTCTTTGGTATTTTTGATGTATTTATTCAGGTCGGGATGTTTTTCGTCAAATACATAAAAATCATCAAATAATTTTTCTTGATTATTTTTTGATATTTCAAAATAATGCAAGTTGTTTTGAATTTTGTTCATAATAAATTAAATTTAAAAATTTGTAAGCCAAATCAAACGATATTCTCTTGCGATTATTGTCTCTAAAATTAGTAAGAAAAAACGAGAAATATTTATCTCGATTAGCCGACAGTTCGTTGTTAAATTTTTTCATCAGCTCAATCTGTTCGTCAATAGATACTTGTTTTTTAAAAATTAAATGAGCCATATTGCGCGAAGTGTTTTTCCCGACAAGGCCGGATATTTTGTATTTCCTGATGTCTTCAAGCTGTATTTTTTTTCCGTTTTTACTGTCAATGGCTCGCAGAAATAAAATATTTTTTTCAAGCAATTTTTTAACATCATCGCTAATTTTTAATATTTTTTTATCTTTAATGTTTTGTAAAGCTATTTCTGCCTCATATTCACCTGTTTTTAAACAATCCTCCGTGAGACGAAAAACACCCAATTTATTTTTAAAATTTTTTATTTTACAAATAAAATCTCCGCCAAACTGCCAGCCATATTTTTTTTCAAGCAGTAGTTTGATTTTTTTATTTTCAGGATAAATTGTTGCATCTATAATATTTTTTTCAAATATTTTTTGTTTTTTTTTAAAATAAAACGAGATTACATTGTATGTGGTGTCATCAAAAACTCGTTCCGAAAAAATATTTAATTTCACTATTTCAAATTTTTCAAAAAAAAGTTCTCTGATTTTTTTTGAATTTTCAGCGCATAAAAAATTTAATGGCACAATTATTATGCCTTCATCACAGCTTAAAATTGAAGAAATGGAAATTTGATACAAGTCTTCAAAATTAAAATTTTTTCCAGAAAAAAATTTTTCCCTTATCTCTTTTGTGGCTTTATTTTTATGCAAATAAGGAGGATTAGCAAGAACAAAATTATAATTTTTGGGTGAATTTATGGAATCATTAAAAAAAACATTTTGTTCGTCAATATAATTTTTATCATAATCAAAGCCTACAAAATTTTTACATTTGTTATTTTTTGCCCAATTTAATAAGTCTTGGTTTCCAGCAAAAGGATCGACAACTTCCTTATTTTCAACAAACTCGCCAAATCCTTGCAGGATATAGTCGGAATTTGTGGTAAAAAATTGACCTAAATCGCGTTTTTTAATTGCTGTATTCATGTTTGTATTATTTAATCATGTATCGGAAAGTGTTTTTTGAAAGCATGCGGACATGTGATTAAACCCCTCACCTTTTTTAATTTTAAAAAAGGTGAGGGGTAAATTAACCATCCCATTGCTGCGCTGTGCCAGTGCCCCGATAAGGGGCATATCTGGTCTCGCCAAAGCAATTTTTCTCGGAGAGAAAAATTGCTTATCTGGAAATCGCTGATTCCATTATTGCCATCAACAACAATTTTATAATTCTAACACAAAAATTCGTCATTGTTAATTCTTTTTATTAAAGCGTGAAATTCAAATTTTTCAAAAACTTGACTTACTTTTTCCTTGTCAATTTTTGGCAATTCACAATTTTCCAAATTAAATTCTAAAGCAACATCGCGCTGTATTTGAACTAAAAATCTCGCAAGAAAAGCTTGCTCTTTGTATTGTTTTAATTTTGCTAAAAAATGCGGAGCTAAACCCCGCACCCCCGTGTTGAAACAGGGGTTTTCTTGAAGAGGAATAATTGCTTGTAGCCCTTCGTCTCCACTATGAACAATAGAACTTTCTGGGGTGCGAGGTAAGTGAATTTTTTCATTTGCCGCGAATTCCGGTTTTTCTATGCTTTCATATAAATTCTCCAAAGTCCCAAATTCTTTAATCAATTTTAATGCTGTTTTTTCCCCAATTCCCGGGACACCGGCAATATTATCAGAAGGGTCTCCTTTTAGAGCGTTGTAATCAATAAGCTGGGAAGGTAAAAGTCCTTGATATTTTTCCTTAACCTTGTCGTAATCGTATAAAATAGTGTCTTTAAGCCCTTTGTTTGAAGCATAAACTTTTGTTTGAGCGTCAACTAATTGAAAAATATCAGAATCGCTAGTTAAAATAAATGTCTCAATTTCCAACGAATTTTGATTTTTTAAAACCTTTTTAGAAAGAGTGCCGATTAAATCATCGGCCTCCCATCCCTGTTTTTCAAAAATAGGAACATTAAACGCTTTAAGGATTTCTTTTGCTTTTTCAAATTGCTCGCAAAGCTCTTTTGGCGTGGGAGGTCTTTTTGCTTTATATTCCTTTGATGCTTCGTGACGAAAAGTGGGTCCAGGCAAATCAAAAACAGCCGCGACAAAACTCGGATTTATCTCTTTCAACGCTTTCAAAAAAACAAGGCAAAATCCGTAAACCGCGTTAACTATTTCTCCATTTTTCGTTGATAAAAGAGGCAAAGCATGAAACGCGCGATGCAAAACAGAATTGCTATCAATAATGAGAAAATGTTTTTTATTATCAATGATCATAAAATTAAAATTTTATTTCTCAACTATTATCGTTTAAAGGCGATATTAGTTGAGCTATCCACAGGCCATTGACTTACACTAACCGCTTGATATATACTACACATACAAGTATCGAAAAGGGGCGTCGACCGTTAGGACGATAGCCCCTTTTCATTTTCTTTCTCATTTTGAACCACATTCAACCGATCTGTTTTATCCACAAATATATTAAAATTGTGATTTTTAAATCCTTTAATAAAAGTATCTGTTCCTAGTTTATTTTTTAAAAAATTAACAATTTCAATTTTATATTTTGATCCGTCAACCAACTTTTTTGTAAATTTTATATTATAGGTTATAGCGCCTATTAAAATATCAACCAGCTGTAACAAATCGTTTGATTTTGAATCAAATCTACAAACACCAGCCAGAGCAAGTCGTTTTTTATTTTGATTAAATTTTTTCTTCGTCTCAACTTCAAAGCGGATATTTTTGGGCGTTGTTACATAGTCCGCAATAAGAATAATAATTTCTTGATTAGAAAGCGCCGCTTCTAATAATTTAAGCGTTATTTGTTCGTAAGCCAACCAAGAATTCTTATTAAAATTTTCTAAAAAATAATCACTCTTAGTACTTATGGTGTAAGAATAAAAACTAACGCTTCTTGTTTCAAAAAGAGCATTGATTGCTGTTTTGGTAAAACCAACATTATTTTTTGATAATTTATTAAATTTTATTTCGTCATAGAATTTAATTTTGCTTCTTTCAAAAAATAATCTGTTCTGCAAATAATAAGGTTGGCTCATTTTTAATATTCCAACAGTAAAATATTGTTCTTGCCGATCGCTCAAAACGCCTGTTTCGTCCAAAAAACAAAACTTCGTCCAAATTTGATTATGGTCAGAAAGTTTTAAATCCTCTGTTTTTATTTTTTTGTTAAATTTAAAAAAACTCATAATTTTTATTTCCAAAAACTTAATTTTTCCAATAAATTTTAACTTCGTTGCGGGTCCTATTTCTCTGTTTTTATGCTAAGATTATTTGTTTTATTTGTTTTTACATATTGTTAAAATTTTATTTCTAATTTATCAAGCTCGCCATTAATCCATTTTTCGGCTTCGGGTTCGTCTTTTTCAATCGCCATTTCTACGCCACGCTTGGCGATTTCAAGCAGTGATTTTGATAATTTTTTTGTTTGGTACATTTCAGTTATTTTTTCTTTGATCTGTTCTTGTGTTTTTGAGCCAATTTTTGGCAAAACAATTTTAGACAACTCATCTTTATTGATTGCTGTTAAAATTGTACCTTTACAACCCTTTTTCAACTGCATTTGACCGATTTTTGTTTTAAGTAATACAAGCAATGTTTCAGAATTTATTTTATCCGAATTAGCGACAAAAAAACCACTGGAACATAAAGCGTTTGTCCAGTTTTCAGTAATTAAGGCGATACTACCGAGCGAACCCTCAATTGACGAAACAACAACATCACCTTTCACGACTTCCCTGCGTGCTCGCGACGGTAATTCGTTGCCAAAACTTTCTAAGTAACCGCTAATTTCGCCATTCGCAGAAATATTTGAAAGTTCAATATATTTGTATTGTTTCTTTTCGTCAGGTGTAAAATTCTTGTCTTTGATTTTTATTAAATTTCCCAATTCATCGAAACCGCCTTCGTATTTTTTTACTGCGTCAATAATTTCCTCGTATTTCGGCTGAAAATACTCCGCGTCTATTCGCTCCGTTTGTTTGGTGTCGGAAAAGTTTTTAACAAAAGCGAGTGTATGCTTCGGCTTCCAATCCAAAAGTCCGAGTTCGGAAAGGAGGAGTTGCTCGGCTTGGGAGTAGAGAGATTTGGATTGATCTAAAAAGTAACTAAATTGATTTTCAATTTCTAAAATTTTATTTTGAAAGGTTTGAGAAAAAATTGGAATCTTAAGCTGTTTTATCGCATGAATGGGAATTTGACTTTGAACAGAACCAGAAGAATAAATTTTTATCTGTTTTTTAAAATAGTCACTGACCAATAAAACAAAAAAATACTCAGGTAAAATATTTTTTAATCTAAAAATAATCATGCCAGAGTTTATCCTTAAATTTTCTTCGCCTATAAAATTATTATAAATTCCTACATTCCCGATAGTCCCTCTTGTAGTAAAAACAATATCGTTTTTTTGTAATTTTCCACCCCCCAAAGAGGCATCTTTCTCCTTTGTAATATATTGACAATGAGACAACTCAAGTCCATTTTGTAAAACATTTGAAGTATTTAAAAAAACACAGTAACCTTCTTTTTGAAAATCATTTCCATTTGGATAATTCTTCCCTCTGTCTCCATCAATTATTTTTATATAATTTTCATCCAAAAGAAAAATTTCATTTTCATTTTTCGGATACTTTTTCCTAAATTCATCTAAAAGCACAAAGCAATCCGAATCAATTCTGAAATCAGAATTTTCTTTTACTGTTTTGTAATTTACGATTGAGTATTGCATAGTTATTCGTGATTATCTCTTTTTTGATTTATTCAAAATATCTTTTAAAATAGGGAATTCTTTTGAACTTAATAGATTTTCTCTAAAGGGTACATATAAAAGACTTTCCGATCTCAACGCTAGCAGGTATAAAACATCAGATTTTTTTAAATTTCTTTTATCTACTTTAATATGAAATTCATACCCTGCCCCTAAGTAGAAACGATAAAAATTGATTTCATCTATTCTCAATTTATACGGATCCATTAAAAAATTTTTACCTAAATCATCAATAAATCTCCGCAGAACAAGCAAAAAATCATTTGTGCTACCCGGATCAAAATTTTTAACCATTGCTTTTAAGCGATCCTCAAACGATCTTCCAATATCAACTTTTTTAAACTCTTTTCTTTTTGAAACAGAAGCCCGCCATAAAACTGAAAGAAAAAATAATTTTAACTTTTTATAATCAACATTTTCTAACTTATAGCCAATTTTATTTCCATTCGGATCTAAAATATAATCACTTTCGTCGATATTTGACAATAAGGCTTTACAAGCATAGTCGTCATATTTTTGAAAAACCTTTTCGCAGTCTTCGCAGAGAATATTTTTATCATATAATCCTATCCATAATTTCTGTGAATATTCATTTTTAGTATTTGATAAAAGTTGAAATGGTCGATTATCTTTTTTATCTCTCATTGCCTCAAAAAAACAACGCGGAATAATGTGTGCATCAATTAATTTTTTATCTTTAAGGCAAAATTTACACTCCATATTTATTTCCAAAAACTTAATTTTTCCGATTTCGCCCATTCAATAAACTTTTCCGCCACACCTTCGGGCAATTCGCCATCGTGGTTGTGCAAATCGTGGTCAATTACTAAATGACCGTTTTTATCCAATTTTGGCTGACCATTTCCGTTCTTAACAAATACATACTCGCCGGAATTATCCTTGCCGGATTTCTCTGACACCGCAAAGAAAATCGGATAATCTTCCGATTTTTTGCAGAGCGGCCCTTTTTTCGAGTCATCGTTCCATTTCTGTACAAACAGTACGCTGGTTTTTGTTCCAGTGTGCGGTTTGAAAGTATTCACATTAAGCCCAACCACCGCCAAAATACGCCCCTTTCCAGCGATATATTCGCGAATGTATTTATCAGATGTATTGTTAAAACGACCTTGCGGTAAAACAATCGCCATTCTTCCACCGGGCTTGAGAAAATTTAGATTTCTTTCAATAAACAAAATGTCGCGACCAACTTTTGATTTCGGTTTGTTCTTTTCGTTATAGCCGAGATCGTATTTATGAATAATACGAGATTCTTTAATGTCGCCAGCAAACGGCGGATTAGCCATTAAAATATCAAAATTAAATTCTTTATATCCCGCTGGGTCTTTGCGCAACGCCTCAAGCCGTTTTAATCCACCGCCGTACACTTCCAGCCATTCGCGATTGCTGATAGTTTCATTCCAACGATCATAATCAAGGTTGTTCAAGTGCAAAACGTTGGTGTTGCCGTCGCCTGCGATCAAGTTCAATGTGCGAGCGACGCGCACAACTTTTTCGTCAAAATCAATACCAAAAACTTTTAGCACATTTTCTTTTTCTTCTTCGGAAATATCCGTGTTTTGAAAAAGATGTCCGGTGATTTGGAAAATGGTATGCACGGTAAATCCGCAAGAGCCGGCGGCTGTGTCTATCATGTATTCGCCCGCTTTTGGATTGAGCATTTTGACGCACATATCAATCACATGGCGAGGTGTAAAATATTGTCCCTTTTCACCTCTTGATGACTTATTGACCAGATATTCGAACGCTTCGTCAATGATTTGCAGATTGGAATTGAAAAGTTTAATATCCTGTAAACTAGAAACACTGATTGAAAGATGTGAAGGCGAAAGTTGGATTTGACTGGCTTCGTCAAATACACCAGGCCATTTGGCTTTGGCTTCGTCAAAAAGTTTTTGAATTTTCTTTTTTAATTCACTTTCCGATTGTCCTGTGTTGCGAAATTCAAGAACGCGAAAATTAGAATCATCAAGTTTCGCAAGCGCGATTTTTACTTTTTCGTAATCTCCTCTTTCGTCTTTATTTAATTTATCTTCAAGAAAAATTTCAACGCGCATTTTATTTTCTTTGCTTTGCAATTCATCATATAATTTGGTAAAAATGAGTTTAAAAACTTCTTCAAAAACATCTACGCCAGCATTTGCCAAAACCTCGTCTTCCATTTCTTGAATAATAGATTTGAGCGATTTTCCTTCATTCGGAATTTTATCTTTTATAATTAAATTTTTAAGTGTAAATCTTTCTTTTAAAATATCCTCAAGTGTTTGATCTGCTTTTGGAATGTCAGTAATATCTTCAAAGTAATTAGGGTCTTTGCGGTTATAATGCGAGATTTGTCCGCCATTAGTCCAAACAGCTATTGGCGCGCCAGTGGCGTTGGTGTATGAGCGAAGCTGATTTTTTCCGTCTTGAAGTTTTGGTTTTTTAATTTCTACAATGATATATTCAACAGTTGGGCGGTCTTTATCAAAAATAACAATATCAGCTGATTTTATTTCGCGACCAAAATGGATTGCGTGTTCAAATTTGATTCTTTGTTTTGGATAGCCATATTCTTTTAGCAATTTCATTGCGTAAAGCTGGCGAACAACCTCCTCTGGCTTTAAAATGATTTCTTTGTCGCGGATAACACAAACAACATAAAATTTGCCATCTTTAATTTTTATATTTTGTTCTAATTCGTCAATCAAAAATTTCTCAAATAATGCAAAACTATAATTTGAATCTTTAATTATGTTTAAAATATTTTCCATAGTTTTTAATTTGTTAAATCAACAAACGCAATGTTAAAATGTTTGCGATTTTTTAACAACTTTAATATTCATAATTCGCGATGCGCGATTATTTTTCTTGTATTTTTATCAATCATCTCAAAATGCAAAAACAATGTATCTGTGGGCAATATATTTTTAATTTTATCTGCCCATTCAATGCAAACAATGTT
>Ga0180009_10003655_pt1 | contig 17389 bp, 18 predicted proteins | sample OS_PC_MetaG_FD_123537 | JGI IMG/M metagenome (GOLD analysis project Ga0180009, IMG submission 123537) | Groundwater microbial communities from the Aspo Hard Rock Laboratory (HRL) deep subsurface site, Sweden - OS_PC_MetaG | ecosystem: Environmental > Aquatic > Deep subsurface > Groundwater... | reverse complement strand
TTTGAACTTTAATATCAGGACTAATTTCTTGATAAGCTAAGATTGTCAATCCTGGTATCGTATTAATCACTAACTTTGCCAAAGCAGCTCTAACTCTGGAAGAGCACAATAAGATAGACTCATATCTGGCAGTAACTGTTCTACTCATTTCTTGAAAGGTCTTATCAATAATTCGAGAAAGAAGCTCTGGCTTAATCACTATCCTTTCTTCGCCTTCTATTTCAACGAGAGAATTAGTTAGCATCTCCTCTAAAGCAGGATCTAAGGTAATTACTGAAATACTTCCATCTGGGGATTTATATTGATTACAAATTTGACGAGCTAAGGCAACCCGAACATACTTAGTTAAACTTTCTATATTCTTAGTCTTAGTTCCATTATCAGCTAAAGCTTCTAAGATCGTGACCAGATCTCTAATAGATATCTTTTCTCGAAGTAAATTCTGAAGAACTTTTTGAATTTCTCCTACGGTCATAATATTGGGAATTAATTCCGAGACCACGGCTGGATAGCTTTCTTTTAAATTGTCTATTAATAGCTGGGTATCTTGACGAGTTAAGATATTATAAGCCTGTCTTTTGGTAATCTCAGTAAGATGAGTAGCTACTACCGAAGGAGAATCTACCACCGTATATCCTGCCATCTCAGCTTTTTCTCTTTGACTTTCGGTAATCCAGGTGGCTGGCAAACCAAAGGCTGGCTCAATCGTCTTTTCTCCTTCTAATTCTTCACTTACTATTCCTGGATTCATAGCCATATACCCATCAGGTTTAATCTCCCCTCGTGCTACTTCATTACCTCTAATCTTCACGGCATAAGTATTAGGCCGAAGCTGCATATTATCCCTTATCCTTATGGGAGGAACAACTATCCCTAAATCTAAAGCACACTGACGTCTAATCATCGTTACCCTTTCTAATAAATCTCCTCCTTGTTCCGGATCGACCAAGGGAATTAAGCTATAGCCAATCTCCAATTCCATAGGATCTACTTGAAGTAAAGAAACTACACTTTCTGGCTTCTTTATTTCTTCTTTTTTTTCTTTCGCTATTACTTCAATCTTTTTACCTTCTTTCACCTTTTTTAAAGTCAGCCCTAAAAATCCAGTAAAAGCAGATAAGACTAAGAGAGGAACAGTCGGTAAGGGAGTAAGGGCTAAAAAACATAAAGCTCCAGAAGTTGCCAAAAGAGCTCGGGGATAATTAGTTAGCTCGCGAGTTAAATCTACCCCTAAATTATCAGCCATAGCTGATCTGGTCACAATTAAACCGGTAGAAAGTGAAACCAAGAGGGAAGGAATTTGGCTCACTAAACCGTCACCTACGGTAAGCAAGGTAAAGGTCTTAGCGGCCTCCATTACCGGATACTTTAAGATCCAAACTCCAATAATTAATCCACCGACAATATTGACTACCGTAATGATCAGACCAGCTATTACATCTCCTTGAATAAACTTAGTGGCCCCATCCATAGCTCCATAAAAATCTGCTTCTCTTCTAATTAATTCTCTTCTATCCAGCGCCTGTTGTTCATTAATCAGACCACTATTTAAATCAGCATCAATCGCCATTTGCTTTCCTGGCATAGCATCTAAGGTAAATCTAGCAGCTACTTCAGATACTCTGGTTGTTCCTTTAACCACCACGATAAATTGAATCATCGTTAAGATTAAAAAGATCACTACCCCGACAATATAATTTCCTCCGACCACGAAATCTCCAAAAGCTCTAACTACGGTAATCTCTTTTCCTCTTCCTAGAAGAATCATGCGCGAAGTAGAAACATTTAAAGCAAGTCGATAAACAGTGGAAACCAAAAGTAGGGCTGGAAATGCAGAAAAATCAACAGTCTTTTCCACATACAAGACCGTCATTAAGGTTACTATCCCTAAGGTTAAGCTTCCGACTAAGAAAAAATCTAATAGTAAAGGAGGAACAGGAATAATCAGCATCATGACTATGGAAAGCATACCAATAGCCATTAAGATATCAGAGTTTTTCATCCAGATAGGTTGGTTAATGACGTCAGATTGTCCTGCCATAAATTACACTCCAGAAGCTTTTTGTTTTAGTCGGTAGACAAAGGATAATACTTCAGCTACCACATTAAGTAGTTTAAGTGATAATACTTGGGTAATAGTATTAGATTGTTCTGCCATAAATTACACTCCAGAAGCTTTTTGTTTTAGTCGGTAGACAAAGGATAATACCTCAGCTACCACATTATAAAGTTTAGCTGGTATTTCTTCTCCTATTTCTACGTCATGGTATAAACTTTGAGCTAAAGGTTTATTTTCTACTAAGGGAACACCGTGTTCTTTAGCAATCTCTCTAATCTTCATGGCTACAAAATCAGCTCCCTTAGCTACAACTTGAGGAGCTTTCATATATTCTGCTTGATACTTTAAAGCCACGGAAAGGTGAGTAGGGTTAGTAATAACTACTTCTGCTTTAGGAACTTCGGCCATCATTCGACGCATAGACATTTGTCGTTGTCTTTCTCTAATCTTACTCTTAACCAAAGGATCACCTTCCGCTTGCCTCATTTCGTCTTTTACTTCTTGCTTGGTCATCATTAAACCCTTTTTATGTTTTTTTCTTTGAAAGATAAGATCGCAAATGCTAAAAATTAGTAAGATAATTACTGTCTGCATGACTAACTTATAAGTTAGCTTTAAAATAAAGATAACCGCACTAAGTTTTTCCATATAAACCATATTAATAAAGTTAAAATAGGCATCCTTGATTAAAGAATAAGCTAAATACCCAATAATCAACACCTTACCTGTTGATTTAAATAAATTCATCAAAGCTTCTTTACCAAAGACTTTATCTAAGAGTTTTTTAGGATTGAGGCTAATTTTAGTAAAATCAGGCTTTAAAGGTTGAAATGATATTTTCCAACCTACCTGTATAATTTCTACCACTACGGTTATCAAAAAAGCTACACCCATCACCGGCAGCGAAGTTTTAAGAAAGACTAATAAAACATTAATGGCTAATTGAAAAATAGTAAATTCTGAAACTTTAATTCTCCAAGCTTCGCTAAAGATATACTCTGTAAAACCTTTTATTTCTTTATACATATAAGGAAATAAAAAGGAGAGTAGAAAAAAACAAGCCAAGGTAACTATATCTTGAGAAAGTTCTTGACTTTTAGCAACTTGGCCTTTTTCTCGCGCCTTGCTCTTCTTTTTTTCAGTAGGCTCTTCAGTTCGACCTTCGCTTTCGGGAGAAGCAAAGTATTGAAGATCAAAGATAAATTCTTCCAGGGTTAAAATCTCTAAATTATCTTGGTAATTCAATTAGATGCTCCCATCTCTAAAAACATCTTACTAATTCTCTCAAATAAGTTGTCAAAAGCATCATAGCCTAAATTAAAGATGATCGGCAGAAGAATAGTTAAGGTTATAAATCCAAGTAAGATCTGAATTGGCCAACCTAAGACCATGATATTCATTTGAGGAGAAGCTTTGCTGCTCAAACCAATGGCTACCGTACAAATAAAGACTACCCCAATGATAGGCAAAGCCAGGCTAAAAGCTAAAATAAACGAATTGACAAATAAGTCTATAATATTTTTACACAAAGGAGAAAAAGAATTAACGGTTAAGGAAGGCAGTAGTTCATAGCTCTTAAAGATGGCCATTAAAAGCAAGTAATGAGCTTGGCACAAAAAGAAAATTAAGGTTCCAACAATACCTAAGAGTTGCCCAATAATAGGTATTTGGATCTGAGATAAAGGATCAACCACATTAATCATTCCTAAACCTAATTGAGTACTATAAAGTTCCCCCGAAGCAGCAAAGAGAGTAAAAACAATAGTCGTGCAAAAACCAATAATTAACCCAATACTTAATTCTTGAACGATTAGCAAGCTATATCCAAAAAAAGTAGGAGGAATCTTGAAATATCCCATCTTAGCAATAATAGGAAACATAGTTAAGGCAATGAAAAAAGCTATAGCATTCTTGACGGTCATGGGAATACTTATAGCTCCATAAAAAGGAGCGGAGACAAACATGCCGCTTACTCGACAAAAGATTAAGAAAATAATCTCAAAACTATTTAAAAAAACTTCTATATTATTATTCATATTTTATTATTCATAATTTTATTCATAATTTTAATTAAATTTGAGCAATAACGTTTAATAATTTATACATATACTCCATTAAGACTCGAAGCATCCAAGGACCAAATATCACTCCAGCTAAAATAACAGCTATTATTTTAGGAACAAAGACTAAGGTTTGTTCTTGAATAGAAGTAGTGGTTTGAATAATACTGATCACTAATCCTACAATTACCCCTACGCCCAAGATAGGCATGGAAACTAAGATAGCTGCAAATAAAGCTTCTTGAACTATTTTTATCACAAAATCTTGAGTCATAAAGCCTCTTTCTATAGATTAGATCTTGGTAAACGTTGGCAGTGTCCTTGAATAGCTAACTTGTGTAAGATGGGAATAAATTCATTTTAATTTGTAATGATAAAATAGACATCTGATACCTGAATGCTAACCATATTAATTAATGAAAACTCATTACTATTGACCGAGTCAACATATTCCATCCATCGACCATAATAAAGAGAATTAATTTAAAAGGAAGAGAGATCATTACCGGAGGCAACATAATCATACCCATAGACATCAGCACACTAGCCACTACCATATCTATCACAATAAAGGGTATAAACAACAAAAGGCCCATCTGAAAGCCAGTAGTAAGTTCTGAAATCATAAAAGCAGGAATTAAGACATAAGTAGGAACATCGCCTCTATTTTTAGGTCTTTCTAATTTAGAGATATTTAAAAAAAGAGCTAAGTCTTTATCTCTTACATTTTTAAACATAAACTCTCTAAGAGGAATAAGAGCACTTTCAAAAGCTTTTTCTACGGAGATTGTCCCAGCAGTAAAGGGCTTTACTGCTTTCTCGTTAATTTGAGCAATGGTAGGAGCCATAATAAAGAAAGTAATAAAGATAGCTAAGCCAATCATTACTTGGTTAGGAGGAACTTGCTGCGTAGACAAAGCTTGCCTTATAAACATAAAGACAATTACTACCCGGATAAAAGAGGTGACCATCATGATAATAGAGGGGGCTAAGGTTAAGACAGTAAAAAGGAAGAGTACTTGGAGACCTAAAGAAATTTCGGTAGGACTTTTAGCTTCGGTAATACCAAGACTTATTTTTGGTATAGGTATTCCTTGGGCAGATAAATTACTACTTAAGCTAAAAATAATAAAGACAAAAGTAAGTCCAGAAATTAAGTATTTATAATGCTTATTAGTCACTATCCCCCTCCCTTTTTAGCAACTATCTAAGAACTATTTACAAAATATTTACAAAATTTGTTTGAGTTTATCTTAAAGAGTTAACTTAGTTCTTTCAAACGTTTTTTTTGTTGGTCAATAAAATTTACACTATCTTCAAGATTTATAGAATGGCTCCCTGGTAATTTAAACTTTTTTACCATCTTATTTAGATAAAAAGCAAAAGGAAATCCACTTTGACTTAACAACTTACTTTGATTAGCCTTGATCAAATCAATCTGTTCTTGATCTTTTATTTCAGTTAAAATATTGATGTTATTTTCAGTTACTCCTAATAAAAGAACTTTTTGAGCAACTTCAACTAACTGTAAATACTTATTAGGAGACAAGGGGACACTCCCTAATAAACTTACTAAGTTCTTCTCATCTCCCATTCCCATCGCCATTCTACCTGGGAATCTATTAAATAGTTTAATAACTAAGAAGATTAGGAAGCCAATAATTACTAACGCCCCTATTGTTTTAAAGATATACTTTCCTAAGGAAAAATCATTTTCTATTTTTTCCCCTTTTTTTTCTCCCTTAGTCTCTCCCTTAGTCTTAGATAAATTTAAAGGATTCTTTTCTTCTAAGCTAAAATTTTTAGAAGGATATTCAGCTTTTACCTGAGCCCAAGCCAGATTTAAATTATTTCCTAAGATTAAGATTAAGCATATCATTAATAAGTGATGTCGAGTAGACATTTCAATCTCCATAGGTTATTTTTAGTCTTCCTTAATCCCCTTTTACCAAGGGAATTAAGGGGGATTTTACTTTTATCCTAAACGACTTAGTCTCTCTGAGGGAGTAGTAATTTCTGTAATTCTAACTCCAAAGTTTTCATCAATAACAACTACTCCTCCTTTAGCAATAGGTTTATTATTAACTAATAAATCTACTGGCTCACCAGCTAATTTATTTAACTCTACTACCGAACCTTCGCTTAAAGCTAAAATATCCTTAATAGTCATCTCTGTCCTTCCTAACTCTACGGTTACTTGCATGGGCACATCCAGTAAAATACTTATATTCCCAGGTACTTGGGAAGCCATTCCTGCGCCACCTATCGAGGCAAATTGCACCGGATGAACACTATCTCCATAGCCCATAGAAGGAGCAGCAAAAGAAGTTGGCGAAGCAGCCTTAGTAGAGACGGCTGGAAATCTTTTAGCTTTTACCGCTTCTAACATAGCTCCTAATCTTAAGGAAGGAATTTGATACAAGGTACTCTTTACTAAATTACCTATTTTAAAATCATAGCTAATTAATACAAAGACAGGATTGTCTAAGACAGAAATATTAGCTTCTTCTTTGCTAAAATCTATCACTTTTATATCAGGAGCAAAAGTTTTTACTTCCTGGCCTACCGCGGTAGAAATAAAATTAGCTACCGAAGCCATTATTTGAGTTATAGCTTCTACAATAGCCCCGAGATATAATTCGTTAATCTCTCCTGGAGGAGAACTTCCATCTCCACCCATCATTAAATCAGCAATAATGGTCGCATCTTTCTTAGTTAAAATAAGATAATCATTATCATTAAGAGCCCCTGAGTAAGTAGCATCAGCTAATACTCCAGAAAAAGAGACCTTCTTTAAAAACTCACTTTTTTTTAAAGTGAAAAATTTAGGATTGCTAAAAGTTATCTCTGTCTTTAGAATAGTAGTTAAAATTGTAGCTGTGGAAATGATAGCCTTACTACAAACACTATTGATTAAATTTACCTGCTCCGAAGATAACTCTTCAGAAGTTTCAGCTTCCTTCTTTCCAAATAAAGCATCTATTTCTTCTGGAGACAATACATTTTCTTCAGCCACTTTTATCACCTGCTTCCTTTAAAATTATTCTTTATCTATAACTTTGGTAATCTGTGCTCCTAATTTACTTCCTATTAATCCAGGACGACATTTAAATCTTACCTCTTCTTTTATCTTTAAATTTAAATCTTCATTCACTCCCATTTGCAACTTCACGACATCTCCTACTTGCAACTGCATAATATCATTTAAAGTTATGCTTACCGTCCCTAATTCCACAATTAAAGGGACTTTAACTCTTTTTAAATTTTTTTCAACTTTATCTATACTCTCTTTGGTTGTTCCTTTTTCTCCGGCCATTCCATATCGATATTGGGAACTAAGTTTAGAAGCCATTGATTCAATAGAGACTGCTGGCATACAGATACTTAGTTTTCCCTCTACCTCTTTAATGCCAACATCCATTATGGTTAAAATAATCATATCTCCAGGAGGAATAATTTGAACAAATTGAGGATTACATTCAATATTAATAATTTTGGGTCTCATTTCTGCTACAGAAATCCACGCCTCTTTTAAACTATTTAATATCTTGCCAATTACTCCTTCGATCAGAGTAAGCTCGATATCAGATAATTCCCGAGTAAGATTAGATACCCCCCCCTTTCCCCCTAAAAGTCGCTCAATTATCGCAAAAGATAAGTTTTGGTCAATAACTAACAAACCTTCACCTTTTAAGGGCTCTAGGTCTATAACTACTAAGGTAGCTGGATTAGGTATTTTTTGAATAAACTCTCCATAAGTTATTTGATCTACCGAAATTACCCTGGCTTGAACAACAGATCTTAATTGAGTAGATAAAATAGCTCCCAATGAGCGGGTAAAAGTTTCATAAATCATCTGGATATGACGAAGTTGATCTTTAGAAAATTTATCAGGATGTTTAAAATCATAATCCTTAATCTTTTTTCCAGAAAATTGATCTTCAATCATAAACCTTCTTATATCCTTATTATACGTAATCGTTCAGGTATCAGCTTTCAGCTATCAGGTGTCAGCAGGAAGCTTTGACCAAGAAAATCAAAAGGGGGAAAGAACATCTAGTTCTGTTTACCGTTCTTTCGGTGAACGGACTAACTCTTTGACTATAAAATATGGTTCTTTATTAGACCATGAGTCTATTGAACTATCATCTGCATATAAATATCTTTAATCTGCCCCTTAGCCAAAACAGCATTAATCTTCTTTACTAGCTCTCTCTTGAGTTCATTTCGACCTTCTTCCGTACTTAAATCAGTTGATTTTTTAGTCATTAAGACAGTGTTAAAGACATCTCTAATCTGAAATTTACGACCCGGATTATTTAATTCCATAGCTAATTCTGGTTGTTTTTTCTCAAAAGCTAAGTATATTTCACTTACTTTGACAATGTGCGACTCTTCTTCATCGGATAAGCGAGAGACAATGTCTTCTTCGCCAATATTGCCAATCTCTAAAGGCTCAGGCGGCTTTACTCTCTCCTCTACTTTTTCCACCCCAAATTCAATTTTAGGATGCTTAACGCTTTTTGAGACTAAAGTAGCCACGATCACCACGACGATGACTACCACAATCCCTATGGCGGCAAAGATAAGCATCTTTGAAAGTCCTTTAGATTTTTTCGGTTGTTCTTCTCCTTCCTTTTTTTCCTCTTCGTCTTTTTTAGGTTCAGCCATTATCTACCTCCATTCTTACCTTAATCTAAATTTTTAATTTCCTGATCATTTATGTCTACCGGTTCTTGAACAATGACAATGTCTACTCGTCGATTGATAACTCTATTTTCTGGAGAAGTATTAGGAACTAATGGTCTGTACATACCATAGCCGGTAGCAGAAAGTTTATCTGATACTCCTTTAAATTTACTTTCAATAAATCTTAAGACACTAAGGGCTCTCATCGTAGAAAGTTCCCAATTAGAAGCATACTTTCCAGTATCAACCATTATATCATCGGTATGTCCTTCAATCTTAATCTCATTTGGAATTAAAGCTAACAATTCGCCAATCTTAATTAAAACTTCTTGAGATTGAGGTTTTAATTCAGTGCTACTTGGATCAAATAAAGTACTATCAGCAATTTGAACTATTATTCCCCGCTCTTCACTTCGAATATTAACTCCTCCTCTCTTGAGAATCTTTCCAAACATCTGCTGAATCTTAGCCCTGACAGGAACCCTTCGCCTTCCTTCTTTTTCTTCCCTACCCGTGGCAAATCCTGGAATTCCCTTAGGTAAGCTACTAACTTGAACGCCCATATTTAACATATCTGGTTCCGTGACAGAAGAGCCTCCCCCTAAAGTTCCTAATGAGCCCCTCAAGGAACTTAAAATTAAACTAGTTGCTGGACGTTCCATATTAGTCAAAGCTAAGATGGCGATAAAGAAACAAAGAATCAAGGTAATCATATCACCATAAGTCAGCATATATCCTATGCCAGCTGATTCTCCTTTTTTTCTCTTTCTAGCCACTCCTATTCTCCTTCACTCTTTTTCTTAACTTCTCTCTCTTTAGGAAACAAGAAATCTTTTAAGCGCTCCTCTACGATCCTGGGGTTATCTCCTGACTGGATAGCTAACATTCCTTCTATCGTCAACTCTTTTAAAGCTACTTCTTCAGCGCTATAAGCTCTTAACTTAAAAGCAATAGGATTACAGAAGCAATTAGCGATAATAGAACCATAAAAAGTGGTAATTAAGGCTACGGCCATAGCTGGTCCAATAGCTGAAGGATCATCTAAGGAAGCTAACATTTGAATTAATCCAATTAAAGTACCTAACATCCCAAAAGCAGGAGCTAAAGTAGCTATATTAATAAATACCTGAGCAGCAGCCGCATGGCGATCTTCCATCGCTGCTAAATCTATCTCTAAGATGCTCTTAATAAGATTAGGATCAGTTCCATCTACCACCATCTGCAATCCTCTTCTTAAAAAATTATCTTTTAATTCATCAATATCACTTTCTAAGGCTAAGAGTCCATCCCGTCGAGCCTTTTCGGCAAAACTTACAAAGATAGAAATAAATTCTAATAAATTAACTTTATATGACCGACAAGCAATCATTAGGTACTTAATAGTTGCCAGACATCTGCTTTTAGGATTGCTGACTAAAAAAGTAGCAAAAGAACATCCTACAACAATCATTATGGAAGGAATGTCTATAAACTGAAGAATACTTCCTGATAAGGAAATACTGACAAATAGCAAGAAAAAGGTTCCCGCTAAACCTATAACTGATCCTAAATCCACAATACTAACCCCTCCTTTTATTTAAACTTCACTTAGTTTTCAATTAATATACTGACAGCTGAACGTTTAATCACTTATTATCTCTTCAGAGCTATTACTTCTCGAAGCATATCATCACTGGTCGTTATCGTCCGGCTATTAGCGCTAAAGGCTCTTTGAGCGATAATCATATTAATAAATTCTGCGGTTAAATCTACATTAGACATCTCTAAGGTCCCTGCTAAAAACTTAGATCTTCCACCTTTGCCAGGAGCAGCTTTCACTGCCTCTCCTGAATTAGCGCTTTCTCTAAACATCGTTCCTTCTACTTTTAACAAACCACTGGGATTAGAAAAGTTAGCCGTAGCTAATTGTCCTAATTCTTCATTTCTTCCATTACTATACTCTCCAATAATTACACCCATGCTATTAATCTTAAGGCTATCTAAGAGACCCATTGGAAAACCATCTTGACTGGTAATATCAGCCGTAGAGCTTTGAGTAGCAAATTGAACTAATTTAGAAAAATTAGTTGTAATTTTAAGAGGCGAAGCTCCATTAGAAGCGGGAGGAGCACCACCACTTTCAGGAGGAGTTGGATCCTCTGGAGGATCAAAATATATTCCTTCTTGATACTTTCCTGTAGCAGCAGGATCAGATGGAGAAGGAAATATCTTAGAAGTAGAAACACTGATACTTCCATTGGCATCAAACTCTAAAAGGCCATACCCAGCTATCTTATTTTCTATCGGATTAGTCGCATGCCAGACCCAGGTATTAGTTTTTACTCTTTCAAAGACCATCGGCACAGTATGAGCCTTGCCTAAAGAATCATAAACTCCTTCTGAAGATTTGTGTTGATACTCAAAACTCTTATTTAATTTAGCTACCACAGCTTCTCCGTTTCCAGCCGTAGGAGTAAAACTAATTGCTCCTGGCGAAGCAGTAGTTCCCGTAGGGACAGTTACCACCACTGAACCTGTGCCCACAGTAGTAGTAAAACTTCCTGTATGTAAAACTCCTACAGGTATTTCTCCAGTTTCAAGAATACCATCATTAGCTACTGCCGTTTCACCACCATCATCCCACTCAGTCGTGGCAAAGCTATTTATCACTTGACCACTATCATTTAAGGCTAATATTCCTTCTGCCGCCCCGGCAGTAACGGTAAGAGGCTCATAAGTAGCTGGGTCTAACGCTTCCCATTTATAATAATTATTAGTAGGGTTATTGGGGTCAAATAAATGTTTAAATCGATAAACTATCCCCTGTGAAGCCGTACCGCTTGTTATCGTAGCAGCTACTTGGTCTATGGCTAATTTAGCTTGGGCGCTTAAGTTACCTTCTAAGATTAATTCTTTAGTCGCCGTAGCCGCCATAACACCTCCCTGCTCTATCTTTATTTGCTCAATCGGCTTAGTATAATCAATGGCCATCTTCCCCGTCGCCGGATCTTTAGTCCCTTCCCAACCTTGAACAAAAAGACCATTAGACAAACTAATTAAATTCCCCTGGCTATCAAAGCCAAAAGAACCATTTCGAGTATAGAAATCCACATCTTTTCCTCCTTCTTTAAGGATAAAGAGCCCATCCCCCTGGATAGCTAAATCTGTATTCTTTCCTGTAGCTTGCATGCTGCCTTGAGTATGAACTGTCTGCATAGTAGCTACAGTAGACCCTAATCCAATCTGCTTAGCGTTAACTCCTCCTCGCTCTGAAGTAGGAGCACTAACACCTTCTATCGTTTGGCTTAAAATATCTTCAAAGGTTACGCGAGCTGTTTTATAGCCAACTGTATTAACATTAGCAATGTTATTGCCAATCGCATCTATCCAGACCTGGTTATTGTTCATCCCGGCTACACCAGAAAACATAGATTTTAACATATAAGTCCTCCTTTCTTATCTAAAAATTACCAAATATTAAAAAAATAATAACTAAAGATGTGAATATAAATTAAGCCATTACTTCTACAATAGAATCTAACAACACTTTTTTTCCTAAAACATAGACTTCAGGTATCTCACCTTTAAAACTAATTCTTTCTACTTTGCCAGAAATTTCTTCTTGGTTGCTGGTCGCCACAACACTCTTTCCTAATAAAGGCAATATTTGTAGTCTTTCTAAATTATTATTAAGCTTAGAGATAGCCCCATCTAAATTAGCTTGTTTTCCAGCAAAATCTAAAAATGAATTGTTTAAATTCTGCATTTGCTCCAAGGAAGAAAAGTTAGCCATTTGAGCTATAAATTCTTGATCTTTCACCGGTTCTAAGGGATTTTGGTATTTTAATTGAGTAACTAAAAGTTTTAAGAAATCATCTTTTCCTAATTCTTTATTGATATTCTTCTTTGTCTCTTCTTGGCTTTCGCTCTTAAGATCTTCTTTGAATATTGACGATAATCCTTCCACTGCCATTCTCTTTCACCTCCTTTCTTTTTTTTAGACTCATTTTAAATAGTTTTACCCAGTAAATCATTGAGGTAATCTAAAACTTCAAGTAATGTTTTTTCGTAAACTTGTTTTACTTGATTATATCTATTTCAGACTACATAGTCTATAACTTTGGCTAACCAGAACGGCTGCCAATATTTTACTTTGTTTATCCCTTCTATTTCCTCTGATCTTTCTTCTTTCCTCTTATCTAAGTCTTTCTTAGACCCTTTTATTTCCTTCTGACCTTCTTTAAATAAACTTCCTTTCTGATCTACGTCCACCCTAATCTTAATCACGTCAAAGTTAGTCCCTAAAGAATTAAAAGAATCTTTAAGTTGATTTAAGCTACTCTCCATAATCTCTTTTACGGCTTCATTTGTTACTGTAAAGTTAGCTAATAGATTATTCTTCTTCATCACTACTTTTAAATTTACTTCTCCCAAGGATTCTGGTTTTAAAGAAAGGCGCATCTCTTGATGTCCTTTTTTTAAATAAGTCTTTATTTCTTGAATTAAATTCATTATCATTTCTTGTCTTTGAAGCTTAGTTGTAAGTAAGTCTTTGGGATCTTGATTAAAGATCTTTACCCCTTCTTTAAGTCTTAATTCTCCCACGACGTTAGTCTTGGCTGCTTCAGGCAAGCTTTCTTCTTTAGAACTGGTCATTTTTTTATTATATCTATGATCAGTATTAGTTTCTATTGTTTTAAGTCTTCCTAAATTCCCTTCAGCCTTTTTATCTAAGTTTAATAAATCTTCAACTTTTAATCTTTCTGAAGATGTTTGGTTGTTTTCTTCTTTTTGAGAAGCTAATATATTTGGTCTTTCTTTTTTTATTTCTTTTTTTGTCTCCTGAACTTGAGTTAAAATCTCTTGTCTTTCTACCTTTTTTATTTCTAATCCATCTCTTCCTAATCCATCCTTAACATTTCCATCCTTAATATTTCCATCCTTAACATTCTCTACTTTCTTGATATCCTTATCCAAGGTCTTCAAATTTCTTTCTTTGCTTTCTTCCACCAGCTTCCCTAATTCGCTAACTGCTTGCTTTGGCTTTAAGACACTTTGATAGTCCTTTAAGGCATTTAACCATTCGCTCTCTTTCAGATCTATTTTTTTTAAGAAATCACCTAAGGAAATCTTTCCTTCTTTTAAGATTTGAAGAATGTTTAAGATTAACTTCTCGGCTTCTTGGCTATTAATATTCTTATCTTTAGTCAGCTTTTTCAACAATCCTTCTAATTCTTTTTCTAAACTATCTTGATCTTCCTTGTTATCCCCCTTTTTTATTTCTTTTTTTGTCTCCTGAACTTGAGTTAAAGTCTCCTTAAAAGTTCTTTCTGGCTTGTTTAAAGAAGTTATCTCTTCTTCTGGGGAGCTTTTCCTTAAAAAATCTTCCTTTTTGGAAACTAAATTATCCTTTTTCTCGGAAAGCAAGTCCATTACTTTGCTTAAATTATCCATCTTTTCCTCTTGATCAACTAAATATAAGTTCTAAATAAAAAACCACGGAAATCCTTACTCTTCATTCATCCTTGAGTAATTTAAACCATCCGTGGTTAAATACTTTTTTAAATTTATTTAATCTAATAATTATCTAATAATTAAAGAACTAGAATTAATTAATCATTTTACGAGATATCTCACTTGCTTTTTTAGGGTTCATCTTCATTAAAGTAATGGCTACAGTTTCATCCTTCATTCTTTTAAGAATATTAATGGTAGTAAGATCGTCTAAATTTTCTAAGATTAAAGCTGCTTCCCTGGGATTCATATTTTGATAATACTTAGCTAACTTATTAAGCTTAGCTTCTTCTTCTTCATACTGACTAAGACGTTGATCAAATGAACTTTCCTTTTCGGCTAATCTTCCTTCCCAAAGTCTTAACTCTTCTTCTCTCTTCTCTATCGCTTGTTTTTTTATACTTACCTTACTCTCTTCTTCTTTTAAAGCATTTAGCTTTTCCTCAAGAGACTCTTTTATCTTTTCTAATTCTTCTTTCTCTAAAGCAGCCCAACTAATCTTAGTGGAGTCGAGTTTGTGGCCAATAATAGGAAGCTTAGAAAAGATCACTTCCTTCTTAACAATACCAATATAGTCTAAAAGATATACTCCCCCTGTTAATAAGCCTACATTTAAGAAGAGTAACAAGACAATAATTATTAACTTTTTACCCATAACAATTTATGAAAAGCTTAATAAATTTACATCTGATATAGTTCTAAGACTCTCTTGACATAATCTTGAGTCTCTTTTATGTTGGGAATTCCTCTGGCATCTTTAACTCTTTTAGGTCCAGCATTATAAGCAGCTAAAGCTAAAGGTAAATTTTGGTTAAAATCTTCTAATAAGGACTTAAGGTATTTTACTCCTCCTTCAATATTCTCTTCTGGATTAAAGACATCTTCTACTTTTAAATCTTTAGCGGTAGAAGTAATAAGTTGCATTAATCCCATGGCTCCTTTAGGTGAAACAGCTCGAGGATTAAAGTTTGATTCTACTTTAATGACAGCTTTAACTAATTTAGGATCTACTTGATATTGAGAAGCTTTTTTTTCAATGATATTATCAAACTTGCTCTCTAACTTAGTATTCTGAGGAAGGTTCTCTCGATTATCAATATTCTCTTCTAATATCTCTTTAAAACTACCATTAAAACTATCATTTTCTCCTGACGAAGAATAAGGACAAAATCTATCTCGTATCTCTTGCATCCGGCTTAAAACATTCTCAATACTTTCAATCATCTTTTTTCACTAGACTTATCGGCATTTTTTGCTAAAAAATTTATCTTTTTCTTCGAAGGTGAAGATTTATCCCTACCTCATCAAGAACACCTTGTTCTATTTTCTCTAATAATTTCTTATGTTCATCTAATCGTCTTTCCTTTAATTTTTCTACAACTTTCTTTTTTTGAGAAGCTTTAATTAGTTTTTCCGTAATTAAGTTAATCTCCTCTTGAATTTTCTTTAAACTCTCTTTTTGGATAATTATTTGGTGATCTAATTGGTTGAGATAATGATAGGATAAAATAATTTCTTCAACTGAGGTTATTCTCTCTTGCTTTTTCTTTAACCTTTTAAGATTAACCCCTACTAACTCTTTTAAACTATTTAAGACTTCTTCTTCATTTAAATATCTTCTTTTAGATACGGCTAACTCACTTATTAATAATTCTTCAAAATGTTTTCTTACTTCTAATAACCTTTGGAGTCTAAATCTAAAACTTGGCAATCTTATCTTCTTTCTTCTTCGAACATCTCTAAAAGAGCATCAATGGTATCTTTAAAGTTAGCCTTTTCATAAATATCTTGCCTTAAAAATCCATTAATTTGATCTATCATTGTCAAGGCATAATCTATCTTGGAATTACTTCCTTTGACATAAGCACCTATATTAATTAAATCTTGAGCATCTTTCATGGTCGCGACAATTTCTTTCAGCTTTCGGGCATTTTGAAGATGAGCTTTAGACACAATATCAACCATCACTCGGCTGATACTTTCTAAGATATCAACGGCTGGATAGTGATTATGGATAGCTAATTCGCGAGATAAAACAATATGTCCATCTAAAATACCCCTGACGGTATCGGCAATAGGTTCATTCATATCATCAGCATCGACTAAGACCGTATAGAGACCGGTAATGCTTCCGCTTTTAGAGGTTCCAGACCTTTCTAAAAGCTTAGGCAGTAGCGAAAACACCGAAGGAGTAAAACCTCTCGTGGCGGGAGGCTCTCCAATAGACAAACCTACTTCTCTTTGCGATCGAGCAAACCGGGTTACCGAGTCCATCATTAACATCACATCATACCCCTTATCTCGAAAATATTCAGCAATCGCGGTAGCTACATAAGCACCCCGTATTCTAATTAAAGGAGGTTTATCTGATGTCGCTATAACTACTACGGAACGACTGAGACCTTCTTCACCTAAGTCTTTTTCTATAAAGTCCCGAACTTCTCTTCCTCTTTCTCCAACTAAAGCAATGACATTGACTGAAGCTTTAGTATTTCTAGCAATCATACCCATTAAAACACTCTTTCCTACTCCACTTCCAGAAAAAATTCCTACTCTTTGGCCTTTTCCTATCGTTAAGATACCATCCAAAGCTTTCACTCCTAAAGAGAGAGGCTCGGTAATCCTTCGTCGAAGCAAAGGGTCAGATGGTTCATTTAATATGGGATACTCTGCTTCTCCCTTGATAGAACCTTTTCCATCTATAAACTCGCCTAAGCCATTTAAGATTCTTCCTTTTAGTTCTTTTCCCACTTTTACCATCAAGGGTTTTCCGGTAGCAATTACTTCAAAACCAGGTCCAACTCCTTCCATGCTTCCTAAAGGCATCAGTAAGACTTTATTATCTTTAAACCCTACTACTTCAGATCTCAGGTAACTAAAAGGAGAAATCTTAATTAAGCAAATCTCTCCAATTTTAGAAGGAGGTCCGTCCGCTTCAATTACCAGTCCAATTATTTGCCGAATCTTTCCATATTTACGGATAGGATCAAGATTATCTATAACTGAGGCATATTTTTTTACCAAATAACCCATTATTTATCCTTTTTTTCTTTTTCTAATTCTTCTTCTAATTCTTCGCTTACCTTTT